>ERZ1034678.57-NODE-57-length-58894-cov-93.568314_pt1 | contig 58894 bp, 60 predicted proteins | sample MGYA00520640_ERZ1034678 | MGnify/ENA primary metagenome ERZ1034678 (study PRJEB33766, sample SAMN09781767) | gut metagenome | biome: gut microbiome | host: Homo sapiens | place: Madagascar | study: EMG produced TPA metagenomics assembly of the PRJNA485056 data set...
CACCATTTACTCCACCAATGCCAGACCCAGTGATTGCCCTCTATTGGAACATCAATGGTCAGAACTATGGTCCATACGACTGGGCTGCCTGCAAACAGATGGCTGCCAACAAGCAGTTTACAGAACAGAGTATGGTATGGATGGACGGAATGCCAGCATGGGCACCAGCCGGGCAGGTAGAGATACTGAAGCCTCTCTTCGCGCCAGCCATGCCACCTGCCATGCCTCCAATGCCAGGCGGTGCAACACCTCCTCCAATGCCAGGAGGGATGCCACCGACAATGTAAGATTACTGATTGAGTTAACAGAAAAATAAAGATTAAAAAAGAAAAAAAAATGGCTACAAGCAATGATAGATTACGTGCAAGATATGGCATCTGCCTGAGTGATTCTTGCCAGAAATGCAAAGATAAAACAGTACAGATTATCACAGGTCGCAAAGACTTCGTTTGCGAGGAGTGTGGCAAACCTCTACGTGAGGTGCCACGCCCTCAGACAGCGTGGGAGAAAAACGGCAAGAAGATTATTGGTGGTATTGCTGCCCTCGCCATCGCTGGTGGAGCAACAGCCTTCTTCATGCTCGGAGGTGACAAGGACAAGGCGCCAAAGGAGCAGCCTAAGCAGGAACAGACTGCCGAGAAAAAGGATACAGCCAAGACTGATACCGTAGCTAAGCCAGTAGAGGTTGCAGAGAAGACGGAAACTCCAAAAGCTGAGGAGCCAAAGGTAGAGGAACCAAAAACTAAGGAGAAGACTAAGACTGCTGGAACCTCAACCTCCGTACCTACCAATGGACCTATCAGACTGGGCTATGGTACCTATAAGGGTGAAACCAGAAACGGAAAGCCTCACGGACATGGAACCATTACTTTCACCGCACCTCATAAGATCGTGGCTAGCAAGGATTTCATTGCACAGCCAGGAGACAAGTTCGAAGGTGAATTCCGCGATGGCATCGTATCAGGTGGTATCGGCTACTGGTATCATGATGGTGACATAACAGCAGTGAAACCATGAGAATAATTCTCACATTGGTATGGATTCTGTTGGCAACCTCTTTGCAGGCTGCCAACGGATTCTACACACAAAGACTGGAGAAAATGGCAAAGGTGCTCAACCTGTCAGCCTCCTCTCCTACCGGAGAAAAATATGCCAATGGAAAATTACTGAGAATCAGAACCAACACCTATGGCGACATCTCGCATATAGGCTACAAGCTATTCAACGATGAAATCATGCAGTTACACGGCGAATCTCCCGTTTTCGACTTCATCGAAAGATACATGCTCGAACTGGACATGAGACTGGACGGAAGAAGCCCACTGGAGAGAATGAACATCGACCAGGTGGTTATCTCAAAAGGCAATCTGCAGATGCTCCGAGCCATCGATACCAACACAGAATTCTCTATCAATGAACTGAAGAGAAGAATGTATCAGGTGACATGGACCGTGAAGGGAAAGAAAGTAGAAATTACATTCCCTACCGACTGCCAATTGCTAATCGGTGCCAATGCCGTAGAACTGGAAAACATGATGAAACGCGACGTTAATCGCATCATGCCCCTAACCAGCAACGACATCATCACCGACTGGACTCATGTAAAGACAACCCGCTCGCAGGGACATATCATCGTAGAAGGCGGCAAATATCTCAGCAACCAGATAAGAGGTGACATTTATCTGCAAGACATTCATGGCAAGAAGCAGCTCATCTGCAATAAAAAAAATGCCCGCAACAGCATAACTAACATCATGCTTACCGGACAGTTTCAGCGCGTGATTCCGATGCATCTGCGCATCGACAAATACGGCTACAAAGCAGAAGAAACAGACATCACCCTGCAACAGTTCATAGACTATTGCAAGAACGAAGGCTGCAAACTCTACTTCGGAATCAAGACTATGAACGAAAAGACGCTGACTGGCACCCTTTTCGCCTACAACGAAAAGATGGCATACAACCATGTGCTCTCCGTCAGCATCCCACTGAACATTCTGGATGGAAAAGAAGAAAAGATAAACGCTACAGTTTATGCCTATATCCCTTTGCAAAACGTAACAGAGAAATTCTTTACTCAGGACATCCACGAAGAAGCACCTCTAAGAAAATAAGCATTTAACGTAGAACAAACAAAACATGAGAATAAGAAATCTATTCACAGCATGTCTGTTACTTCCTGCTTTAACTATCTCTGCACAGACCAACAGTAACGTTGAAGAGAAAAAGAAGGAAATCAACAGCATCAAGAAAAACAGCCAGTACATCTACGCAGAAGCTACGGCTGCCACAGAACAGGAAGCCAAAGATCTGGCTGAAGAACTGCTCTATCAGGAAATCAATGAATGGGTAGCTACACAGAAGAAATTGCGCCAGAGCAACGAACTGCTTATCAGTGACAGAAAGGAACTCTGGACGAATGTTTCACTAACCCGAGGCAACATGTTCCGCAGCTTCATCTATGTGAAGAAGAGCAACATTCAGTCGGCAGACAATACGGAAGTGATGACAAATGCCAACCCTATGACTCCTGAGCAGGACGAAGCGGCTACGAAGGCAGCTAAAGGCAAAAAGCAGGAGGAAAAGGCAGAAAATCTGGAAAGTACAGCCGAAGTGATTTACCCAGCAGTAGTAATGGAGATTGCTGCCTGCACAGAATATTCTGATATGGCAAACAAAATCAAGCAATATCAGCAAGAAGGCAAGATTGGCAGCTATGCCCGTTATGCTCAACTCAGCAAGCCGGAAATCAACTATCTTGCCATCTACAACAAGGCAGGAAAGGTGGTAGCTGTACTCACACCGGGTGATTCGCGCATCAATGTAAAGACCCAAGAGGCTGACAAGATAAGCAACTACTCCGGCTGTGGCGCCATCGGATTCACAGTGAAGTAATTGAATCTTCCAGATTTTAAGCATGGCTATTGAAACAATAAAAAGTAAGAACAGATAAATATGAAAAAGTTGAAGTATATCATACTTTTATTCCTCTGCATGGCAACATCACTACAGATGAAAGCCGTAGACGTGACGCTCACTACCGATGAGAACGTAAACCGTCCGGCAGGCATCTACAATGCAGAGCGAAATTTGGCTGCGGTGCTCACAGAAATCAACCGAGCACAGAAAGCTCATGTTCCGGTATCGGTAAAGAACCTGCAGATGGACGAGTTCTCCAAGAAATCACTCGCCCGCCTATGGGCTGTCACTCCGTTCTACTGTGATGATGAAGAGGTGGTAGAACGCTGCTGGGTATTTAAAAACGGAAACATGATGGTAAGCCACATTCCTCTGATCATCACACCTGAAGAAGAAGACTTCGGACTCGGTACTTATCAGGAAGCTGTGGTTGAATTTGACCAGCACGGAAACCTGACCGACTTCCGCTTTGCTCTTGATGCACAGACTGCAGAGAGTATGGAAAGATGCGGTGCCGTGGTTGACAAAGAGAAACAGATGATTATCCTGCAATACGTGGAGCGATTCCGTACCGCTTATAATATGAAGGATCTCGAAACCATCAAGAACATGTTCAGCGATGATGCTCTCATCATCACCGGTAAGGTAGTTATGACCAAGAAACTGACCGACTCACAGAATGCTGCTTTCAAGGTGGAATATACCAAGCAGAACAAACAGCAGTATATCAACAACCTGAAGATGGCTTTCCTTCGCAACAAATGGATTGATGTGAAGTTCAGTCAGATTGGTGAAAACGGCGAGCAAGGCGGCTGTCAGGGTATTACCCGCTCTACCGTAGACCCAACGAAGTATGGTGTCCGTCTGCATCAGTCTTGGAAATCAAGCAACTATAGCGATGAGGGTTATCTCTTCCTGCTTTGGGACTTCCCTGAGAATGGCGGAGACCCTATTATCCATGTCCGTACATGGCAGCCAGAATGGGCAGGCGGAAAGCGCCAACAGCCAGACGATGACATCTCAACACTCGGTGGTTTCGATCTTTAAATCTGCCGGAAACAAGAACTTTCGAATATAAAGATTTCGACACATGAAGAAATTATTATTGATATTGACTCTCGTTCTGATGGGCATGAATATACATGCCCAATCAGATTTTATCTCTTCAAGTCCGGTGAATGAAGAAGACTGTTTTGCCGACCTTCAGGGCAAGGGTGGCATCCTGGTTCTCTCTGAACTTGGCGACCTGGCTATCACCATTAATAATGTAAAGGCCCCACAGATTACCCCAAAAGGTAAAAGAAAAGATGGACTTTACGTCTATGAAATCGTGATTGACCTGAAAGATAACAAAACTCCAAAGGTAGAAGTGAACCGCCGCGGTGAAATCTACAAGACTGACTTTGTCGTATCGCTCAAGGCAGATCTGATGCGTGCTTACAAGATTGAGTATGTAAAGATGCCTATCCGCATGGAAGACCAGACCAAGAGCAACAATGCCATTCTGGATGAGAAACTGGCTGAGGTGGAAATCTCTACTGCCATCAAGGATCTTCAAGTGGTAGTATCACCTAAACTCAATGCCAAGATTACAAAATCAGTGAAGAAGAATGACAATTCCATCAACATCACAACGATTGTCATCCCACTGGAAAACATCAATAAGGCAAAGCAAGAGGTAGAGAATCTTAAGGCTGAACACCAGAAGATTTTCGATTATATCGACAAGAACAGCAGTAAGGCTACACAGGCTGACTTTGATAAGGAGCAGATGTTGAGAAACCAGATTGATGAGGCTGAAAATGCACTCAACGCAATGATGCACATTGGTGTTTATGCCAACGGTACAAACCGCGAGCAGATTGATCTGGAGCCTATCGGCCCGAGAGTAAAACTCTGCTATGGTGTCTTGTTGCTTAAACAGATAGAAAAGGTATATGTTACTGAATGTAGCGCCATGATGACCGAAGGAGCACGTCTCTATGGTCTCAGACAGTATGATGGTGCCCGCCGTAACTTCGTAAAGGCTCTCAACGCAAAGGATACTCCTGGAGATCTCATTCCTTCTATCAATACAAACATCCTGCAATGTGATACCTGTCTGCTTTACGAAAAGTATGCCTTGGGATCGCTGGTCAAGATGAAGCAGATGAGACAGGCTGGCGAGGCTAACCAGAAAGATGTTGTGAAGTATGCATCGGGCGCTCTGGAGTTCCTGAACGTACTGAACAAATACAATCCTTGCGACTTCTATGCAGAAAGAATAGAGAAACTGGAGAAGTTGATTGAGGACATGCCACTCGACCTGAAGTTTACCATTGCAAAATGGGTGAACGATTACGCTGGTTTCTACGAGGACGGCAAATTGGGTAATGTGGAAATCTGGGCTTACTCTGGCGATGACGAGCCACAGATTAAGATGTATCAGACCGACAAGAAGTTCCTCTCAATGGTGAACAACAATGCCAACGACTTCAAGCAGCTAGGAGAATCTAACGAAGAGGGTGTTATCGACATCCATCTGGTGCGTAAGGATCTTCCTAAAGGTTTCTTCTTCCGTCCAGTAGGCTACAGCGACCGAATCAAGATCAAGTATATGGGAGCCACAGAAATCATGCTCCAGTCAGAAGGTGAATACAACAAGCGCCAGATTCGCCTGAAAATGTATACTCGTGTCGGCAAATAGGAAATGTTTAATTTAATGATAAAATAAAAGGTATGAAAACAACTACAATCGTAAAAGTAGTAACTGTAGCAAGTTTGTTATTTGTAAGTAACCAATCTGCCAACGCTCAGTTCTTCAAGAAACTGGGTAAGGCGATAGAAAAAACTGCTAAAACAGTAGAATCAACAGCAAATGCGCTCGATGAAGTAAGCAAGGCAGCAGATGCCACTCCTTCAACAGCATCGTCATTGACAGATAGTGGAACTGCAGCTGCTTCTGATTCTGTATCCATTGCTTGGGATAAGATTCCTGTATTCTCAGCAAAGCGAGTAAACATGACTGACGAGAATGGTAATCCTGTTCTGCTGGAAGATGGTACGCAAGACTACCGCGTATTGCTGGTAGACCAGTTTGGCAACAAAAGAAGTGCCCAATCAGTAAAAGCCCAGATTGACATCATTAACCAGCGTGTTCTTGCTATTCTGGCAAAGGTTGGTTTAGGTGCTGGTATCGGTGCTTTACAGAATGGTCTTTCTGGTGCAGCTGTAGGTGCAGGTATGGGAGCCCTTGCGAGTATCGATGACATTTCTATGGCGAAGAAACAGAAGAAATCATTGAAACAGCAGAAAATTCTTCTAGCAGAATACCAGAAGAACTTTACCGAAGAAGGTAAGCCTATCAATGCAAAAGTTGATCCAACCAAGCTGGAAGGTCTTGATCTGAAAGAAGATAACGCTCTCTCTATGACTGCCGCAGATATCAAGAAAGAACTTGAAAGCGAAGACTTCAACTCTACAGATACCAGTAGTTGGGAAGGCCTTCTCTAGAAAATATTTTGCCTCAACATGTAAAGCGCCCTTGTAAAGCGAAGCCAAAATGACTTCCTTTACAGGGCGCTATTTTTTGGGTCTTTTACAATAATCTTCTGTTTTTCTCGTTAATAAAAGTATGAAAAATAGATTATTGATACTCACAATATGCCTCATCGCAACCATTAAGATGATGGCGCAGGAGTTTACCCTTCACGGCAAAGTGGTAGACGAGAACAACCAGCCACTGGAGTTTGCCATCGTTTCGGTGGCTAGCCAGGGAAAGACTGCCGTTACTTCGCTCAAGGGAGACTATAGCCTCAAACTGCATTCTGCAGACAGCGTGGTAGTCAAATTCTCATATATCGGCTTCAAAACAAAAACAAAAGTGCTGAGAAGACCGCGAGGAAAACAAACCCTACAGGTGGTACTTCGCGAAGCATCCACCACCCTCGATGAGGTGAATATCAAGGGAGAGAAAATACAGTCGGACCAGATACAAGAACTGAAGACTAAGGACATGAAGATGACGCCATCTGCCAACGGAAATGGGGTGGAAAGTCTGGTTCAGCAACAGGCTGGCGTAAGTACCCACAATGAACTCTCTTCGCAATATAATGTACGTGGCGGAGCCTTCGATGAGAACTCCGTATACATCAACAACGTAGAAGTATTCCGCCCATTCCTGGTTCGCAGCGGACAGCAGGAAGGCCTCTCCGTCATCAACCCTTATATGGTAGATAAAATCGGTTTCTCAACCGGAGGATATGCTGCCAAATACGGAGACAAGATGAGTTCGGCTCTCGACATCACCTACAAAACCCTGAAAGCAAAAAGCAAGAAGCCGGTGGTTGAAGGCAGTCTGGCTGCCAGTCTGCTAGGTGCTGACGCATACATCGGTCTGGGAACCCAGAAACTTTCATGGCTCAACAGCGTGCGCTACAAAACCACCTCTTACCTGCTCGGTTCGATGGAAACCAAAGGCGAATACAAGCCAAACTATCTGGACTATCAGACCTATCTGAGTTACCAGCCCAACAAACGCTGGAAACTCGACTTCATAGGCTACATCTCTGATAATCACTACAACTTCGAACCGGAAGACCGAGAAACGAAGTTCGGAACAATGGAAAACGTAAAGAGCTTCAGAGTATATTTTGACGGTCAGGAAAAAGACCGTTTCCTCACCTACTTCGGTACACTCGGCATTACCCGCCAGTTTACAGCCAACACCAGTCTCTCGCTTCTGGGCAGTGCTTTCTATACCAAGGAACAGGAGAAATATGACATTCAGGGTCAATACTGGCTCGATGAGACAGAAACCTCTGAAAACCTGGGTGTAGGTACCTATTTCGAACATGCCCGAAACTATCTCACAGCCCGCGTGATGAGTGCCAAACTGATGCTCAAGCACAAGGTGAAGAAACATCAGATGGAAGCCGCAGTAAGTCTGAAGCGTGAACATATCGAGGAGAATTCAGTAGAATATGAGATGCGCGATTCTGCAGGATACAGTATTCCTCACAATGGCAAAGACCTCTATATGGTTTATTCACTGAAGGCTCGCAACGAACTGAATGCCAACCGAATGGAAGCTTACATCCAGGACACCTACCGTTTTTCGGGAGGAACAGCCGACAGTACCGGGAACGGACAGACACATTACACTCTGAACTATGGTATCAGAATGAGTCATTGGAACTTCAACAGAGAAACCATCGTGAGTCCTCGTCTGTCGCTCGCCATCATACCAGCCAACCACGAATATACCACTCTCCGTTTTGCGGCAGGTCTGTATTATCAGGCTCCATTCTTCAAGGAATTGAGAGATACATCTACGGTGAACGGCATAACCATCGCATCGCTGAACGAGAAAATCAAGAGTCAGCGAAGCATCCACTTTATCGCCGGCTACGACTATAGGTTCAAGCTAGGAGACCAACGCTATAAATTCTCTGCCGAAGCCTATTACAAGGCTTTGAGCAATCTGGTTCCTTATTCTGTAAGTAACGTGAAGGTAGTTTATTACGGACAGAACGAATGCAGCGGTCATGCAGCAGGACTCGACTTCAAACTCTACGGAGAATTTGTTCCGGGTACCGATTCCTGGCTCAGTCTTTCACTCATGGATACCAAGATGAAACTGGGTGGCAAGAGCATCCCTTTGCCTACCGACCAGCGTTATGCGGTAAACCTCTTCTTCACCGATTATTTCCCGGGCAGCAAGAAGTGGCGCATGTCTTTGAAACTCGCCTTTGCCGATGGTCTTCCTTTTGCAGCACCCCACAGAGAGCTGGAGACCAACAGCTTCCGTGCCACCGCCTATCGCCGTGCAGATATCGGTATGAGTTATCAGCTGCTCGACAACAGCCGCCGTGAGAAGAAGACCTTCCTGAAGAATGTGATGCTGGGGATAGATTGTCTCAACCTCTTCGGCATAGACAACGTAAACAGCTATTACTGGGTGACAGATGTAACCAGTCAGCAATACGCCGTACCTAATTATCTTACCGGCAGACAGCTCAATGCCCGCATTCTTTTGGAATTTTAGGACCAAATAATAGTGATTTTTCACATTATTCTAAATATTTAACCGTAGATAGTTCGCTATCTGCGGTTTTTTTCGTATCTTTGCGCCCGAATTATGCGATGACGGTTCGTCCGTTCATTTCATGGATTCAGGAAACCATTCTATAAAGAATAAAGAAATAATACATAATAATCAATTATGAGCAAACAAGTAGAAAAGATTAAGGAGCTGATCGCTAAGCGCGAACAGGCTCGTCTTGGCGGTGGCGAGAAGGCCATCGAGAAGCAGCATGCACGTGGCAAATATACCGCTCGTGAGCGTATCGAAATGTTGGTAGATGCCGGCAGTTTCGAGGAGTATGATATGTTCAAGTTGCATCGTTGCACTAACTTTGGCATGGAGAAGAAGCAGTACCTCGGTGATGGTGTTGTAGCTGGTAGCGCTACTATAGCCGGCCGTCTGGTTTACGTATATGCTCAGGACTTCACCGTAAATGGTGGTTCACTCTCTGAGACTATGGCACAGAAGATCTGCAAGGTAATGGATATGGCTATGACTATGGGTGCACCTGTTATCTGCATGAACGACTCAGGTGGTGCTCGTATTCAGGAAGGTATCTGCGCTCTCGCTGGCTATGGTGAGATCTTCGAGCGCAACATCCTCGCTTCTGGTGTCATCCCACAGATTTCTGCTATCATGGGCCCTTGCGCCGGTGGTGCCGTTTACTCTCCAGCCTTGACCGACTTCATCATCATGAAGGAGCAGACTTCTTATATGTTCCTGACAGGTCCTAAGGTTGTAAAGACCGTAACTGGTGAGGACATCGATGCAGAGCACCTCGGTGGTGCATCTGTTCACGCAACCAAGAGTGGTGTTACCCACTTCGCTGCCAAAACAGAGGAAGAGGCTATCGAGATGATCAAGAGCCTGCTCTCTTACATCCCAAGCAACAATACAGAAGAGGCTCCACGCATAGAGTGCACAGACCCTATCGACCGTATGGACGATACTCTGAACGAGATTATCCCTGAGGATCCTAACCAGGCATACGATATGTATAAGGTAATCGGCGCCGTAACCGATAATGGAGAGTTCTTCGAGGTTCAGCCTAAGTTCGCCAAGAACATCATCACAGGTTTCGCCCGCTTCAATGGTCAGAGCGTTGGTATCGTAGCCAACCAGCCAGCAGCTTACGCAGGTGTACTCGATGTAAACGCTAGCCGCAAGGCAGCCCGCTTCGTTCGTTTCTGCGATGCCTTCAATATTCCTATCGTATCTCTCGTTGACGTACCAGGATTCTTGCCAGGTACAGGTCAGGAGTACAACGCTGTCATCCTCCACGGTGCACAGTTGCTCTACGCTTACGGCGAGGCTACCGTGCCAAAGATCACTATCACATTGCGTAAGAGCTATGGTGGTAGCCACATCGTGATGGGTTGCAAGCAGTTGCGTGCTGACTTGAACTTCGCTTGGCCATCTTCAGAGATTGCCGTAATGGGTGCCAGCGGTGCCGTTGCCGTTCTCTGCGGTAAGGAAGCTAAGGCTAAGAAGGAAGCTGGCGAGGATGTAAAGGCATTCCTGGCTGAGAAGGAGCAGGAATACACCGACAAGTTCGCTAATCCATATCAGGCTGCTCAGTATGGCTACATCGATGATGTCATCGAGCCACGCAATACCCGTTTCCGCATCTGCCGTGGTTTGGCTCAGCTCGCAACCAAGCGCCAGAGCTTGCCAGCTAAGAAGCATGGCTGCATGCCAATGTAATGATATAATTAAACATTAGAATAAATGGATAAGAATATTTATGCTGCGATTGCCATGGCACTCTATGAGTACCAGGGCAATAACGTACACGACAAGGAGCCTGGCATCATTACGATCAAGCCACGTCAGACGATGTGGAACGCCAAGTTCTTGAGTTTAACAGCTAAACCATAAAGATATAGAAATGAAAGAGTTTAAATATACAATTGACGGAAAAGAATATAAGGTTCAGATTGACGGTGTTGAGGGTAACATCGCAAGCGTGAACGTGAATGGCGAAGCTTACAAGGTTGAGATGGAACAGGAGGCTGAGCCAGAGAAGAAGAAGGTTGTGCTCGGTCAGCCAGCTGCTGCATCTGATGATGCTGAGGCTACTCCAGCTGCCAACGTAAATACAGCAAACGCTGTGAAGGCTCCTCTCCCTGGTACTATCACCAGCATCGAGGTGGCTGTTGGTCAGGAGGTAAAGGCAGGTGATACTGTTGTCGTTCTCGAGGCTATGAAGATGCAGAACAACATCGAGGCTGAGAAGGATGGCAAGGTTACAGCTATCTGCGTAAAGCCTGGTCAGGCTGTACTCGAAGAGGATGCTCTCGTGGTTATCGAGTAATTTGAGAATTATACTTCCTGATTCGGGAATTTATGATTCGGGAATTTATAAAGAATATCAAAGGTCGCAAGCTACGATAGTTTGCGACCTTTTTCTATACTGCTGTATGAGCATAAACTGCTATACAAAGTATTTTTTTCCAAAGAAAAAAGACATAAAGTACAATAAAATGATAGATTTAACAGAAGAACAGATAAAAAGATACAGCCGCCACATCCTCCTTCAGGATGTAGGCCTCGAGGGACAGGAAAAGCTCCTCAATGCCAAGGTGCTCATCATTGGTGCCGGAGGCTTGGGTTCCCCAGTTGCCCTCTACCTCGCTGCGGCTGGCGTGGGACATATCGGTATCGTGGATGCCGATGTGGTTGACCTCAGCAACCTGCAACGCCAGGTCATCCACCAGACCAAGGACTTGAACACCCCTAAGGTGGAAAGCGCCAAGGAGAAGATGATTGCCATCAATCCTGATGTGGAGGTGACAACCTACCATACCTTCCTCGCCTCAGACAATGCCGAGGAAATCATCAAGCCATGGGATTTCGTCATTGATTGCACCGACAACTTCCCGGCGAAGTTCCTCATCAATGATGCCTGTGTGCGACTGGGCAAGGCATTCTCGCATGGCGGCATCCTGAGATTCCAGGGGCAGACCTTCACCCATCTGCCAGGCACGGCTTGTTACCGTTGTTTCTTCAAGGAGCCACCTCCAGCAGGCGCTGTTCCTACCAGTAGCCAGGCAGGAGTCCTGGGTGCCATCGCTGGTATGCTCGGAACCATCCAGGCTGCCGAGGCTTTGAAGTACTTCCTCGGTGTGGGCGAACTGCTCACCGACCGTCTGCTCACCTTCGATGCCAAGACGATGAACTTCCGCACCATCAAGCTAAAGAAGCGTGCATCCTGCGAAATCTGCGGCGCCCACCCTACCATCGATCATCTCATCGACTATGAGTAGGCTGCGTGTAATTTGAGATAGAAGAAAGTATCGGGTAAACACGCACAACTTGATAAAAACAAATTAGGCAGTAACGCATCCTTTCGGATTCCGTTACTGCCTAAAATTTACCACGTGAAAAGCGATACCTGTAACCACGCTAACAAAGTGATATCATTTGAGTGCTACAGGTGGTATCATTTGAGCGCTATGATCAAGCTACGCTCTAAGGTTGGCGGGGCATCAAAGCCCTGCGCCATGTTGTGCGGGATGGGACCGCCTTCCTATTATCTTGCTAAAAGTGCTGGATACTACACCTATTTTAAAACCACCCTGTCTTGTAATAAGTCACAAAGAGAACGCAATGTCTTTAATGTATAAGGACGAATCGTCAAATCATCACAGATTAACTTCTTATCCTTACCCAAGAAAAACATACCACAATGATCATTAAGACCTGCTTTAACAGGATATATTCTTAATCTATCATGTAAGTTTGCTAAATACCTTGGCGTAAAAAGAGCATAACCCACATAATGGCTTTCTGTCCTTTTAAAAACATACTTACCTTTTTTATTCAAATGCTTTTGGTCTATAAAAGACATTCTGGACAATGAGACATATGACTCTACTTCACCATTCGTAAAACGTCGAAGATTGAATGCCGCAAAATTCAACTGATGGGTATTTTCGTCATAAAAGGCCGGAGAAGACAACAATCGAGCAATCTCCTCCATATCTTTCAATACAGGTTTCTCAAATGTTATATCACATTCCATTAGGCTATGTTCTTTAAGACTTCCAAAAATTTAGGGAGTTCCGAAAGTTGGAGGATGCCCTCTTTCTCTATCTCTCCATAATTGACATCATACACTATCCTATCACTAAGAATAGATAAACAGGCATCTCCTTTGGAGGTCTTCCATTGCATTAATATATAGCCATTGGTATTTGGGAATATTGCTAATCCCTGAAGCAATGATTCGCTACAGGATGAAACAACCTTCTGAGAACAATCACATGCTTCTGATGATATGGAAGGGGAACCTGCGTAATCCCAATTCGCTGGCAAATCTCGAAGTTCAAGAATTCGCTTCTCAAGTCGTTGCCTTAACGAAAGGCTTGGCTTCTTTTTCAGCTGTTGCTTCAATAATCGCAAAGCTTCTGCCATAGCATCAGTCACACTGATGTTATTCTGCTCTGCTATCGTTGCATAGCCTTGATATAATGTATTATCGAGTACCAATGTTGCCATAATCGTAATATTCTAATTATTGTCTGCAAATATAAGGGTTTTCGGTGAAACTACCAAATTTTTGGGGAAGTTTTTGATTCTTGCCCTATCATCCTCTCCAGATACCCACATAGTTCATCTTCCATATTGCTATATTTGCCCACCTCCAGCAAGTTATTGGGTAGTACTTATCGTTCAAACCGTAAATCACCGTTAGAACATAACTACTGATTTTCAGCAGTTAGCACATCCAACATTTTTCAAAAAAAACATGTTATTAATTGGTATTGCCAGAGCTACCAATTAGGCAGCCTTGACATTCACCTTTTTGTTCGAGTTATAATTATATGGGATTGGGACATGAAGTCTTGCTCCCCCTCCATCAGTCGGGTGAGTTAATGTAATATTTTAACCTTGCGGTAATCCTTGGAATAGAAGATGAAGGCTTCATCATAACTATAAGAATCATGCTGCATTTTTTCACGGATGATTCCTGCCAAGCTCTCACGCCCATTACGCATATCAGTTGGTGTGGAACTCAAATAATAAGTTGTTCGAGAAGTGAAGTTCAGCATGGCTATGACATTTTACGCAGCAGTTCTGCAACTGCAAACAGGTTAGTACACTTGATTTCCATCTCATCACCAGTCGGAGACTTCAATATCAGTCTCTCAACTTGCCAACCTGCAAGAGTTTGTTGCTCGGGAACAAAATTCTCCTCAACTGTCAAAGCGATAAACTCACCTTCGCCTAGCTTCTTGTTTTCATCTGGTTGAAGCATATTTGAACGATATGAATTCTTTAAACTCAATGAGCCAGTCATAATCCACTGCCTCATCCTTACAATACTTGCGCAAGCTACGACCTTTACGGTTTTGGTTGTAATCCTGCATCACTTTTTCGAAATATTCCCTTGTTTCCATTATCAAACTGTTTTGATTACGGATGCAAAGGTAATTATATTATCTAGGTACCGCCATACGGGCTAACGGTGATTTACCCACCATTATGCAATTATCTCAAAAAACGAGAGAAATGGCGTGCACTTATGGCAGAGAAACGTGAAGATTAACACCGAGAAGGACATTTTTGATTCTCGAAATGCAAAAATTCATAACTTTCAATGTACTTCCTGCAAAATCGCCTTTGGCTCATGCGCATAACAGGTGAGTATGAAATATGCAGGCTAATACCATCGGGATTACAACAAGCAAATTATGATTCTTCTTGCAGATATTCAACAACGCTATCAAACAAATCAGCATCTAACTTCATGTCATCGGCATAATTTATTCTCACTTTTATACGAGTTTGAATCAACGAATTATTAACAGAAAAAAGATAATCATTCAAAGCCTTCAATTCCGGTATCAGCCATTCATGTTTTTTCATCATCCAATTGCAGAGTAACGTACATTCTGTACTTTGGCAAGTATATCCAGACTCACTTTTTATATCAATACAAATGGAATTATCATTCAAAGTACACTGACAATATTTGCATTTCTTACATTGTCCACTTGTTGCCAAATATTTAACATTCAAGAACAAATCTACTATAAGCGTTTCCAGAATAGGCTTACTGCACAAATCTCGCTCAGGAAAAACGGTATAATCGGCATCAAACTCTAATTTATCCGTTACCAAGTGGGATATCCAATGAAATTGTGACACCTTTGGTAAGAAATTTAAATTCTGCCTTAACAAATGATAGTTCACTCGCTCATTGGAAACATCAAAGAGATCCGCCAACCGTATCAAAATCATCAAATATTTCACACTAACGGTATCACTCTTAGCTCGCGACTTTAAGCCATAGACATCCATAACGTCCCATCCATGGCTATCTGATACTTTTGAAACAAAAGACAACAATGTCGGTTCCAAATAGTTTAGCAGCGAATTAGACTTCGACAATATGAAGTTTGCACTATCCTGAGGATGTTGGCTCCTCACCTTATTTTCAAAATATCCATATACACCATTGAATACCTCTGCCAAGAATGTACCAGCCTCTTTCATGCGAGCATTTTTGGTATCGCTTTCATTAACAACAGAAAAACATTCTACAGCTTTTTTCATCTTCAGCATTTGTTCAGATACAAACGCTATAGAATCGCTGTTAGATGCACCAAGTACATACATATCAGGATGAATCACCATGCTAATATCATGCAAATAGCAAGCCAAGAATAATATGTAATAATCAACGCTCTTAATGGTTAAGTAATCTATCGTTCGTACGATATGAACAGATTGATTAATAAGTGTAACGGCATGCTCTTCATTATGCAATGTATATGAGTTCAGAAATTTAGAGCCATTGTACCACAATCCCTTCGTTATACGATGCGTCAGAATCAAACTGTCTATCCATTCAGGGTTTCTGACAAACCGGACAAAGATTCCTACCACACTCAACAAGGCCATATCTATGCCCATTTGATTAGAAATATCCTTATCCTCCAGTTTCCGAATGAAAGCACAGAAATCATCCAGCTCAAACGTCCAATTTCGCAACCGAATCAAAATACGCAATTCCGTATAATTCATAGTACGGGAGTTGGCTTTGATAAATGAACAATTATCTGAGCATAACACACCAATTGTCGCTGAGTAAAAAGCATTCAGAATCCTTCGCTGGTATTCCGAAGAATTCAACAATACGAATTTGGTATATTCCTTCTTTCTGAAGCCTTTGTCTTGAATCTCTTTAAAATCATTGTTTAGAAATTCTTCAAACTCTTTAAATTGCCTGTTTTGGAGCATTCCTTCAAACTGGCAATAGTTTTCTTTCACCCATACTTTCAAGGAAGCGTAATTATCTGTAGCATAACTTTTCATTATTTTAGAACAAATAGCATCCTTCTTGAAATATAGATAATCAGAGCTTGCCTGTGATTCATTTCTTTTATCCTCCAACACTCTTTGCTCAAAGTCAACAACACTTTCTACAACGTCTTGTCCATCTTCCAACGAACTCTTTTGAACCAAAAGTCTATACTCTGCCTGAAAAATTTCTTCTTCATTTTTATCAAACCATTTGTTTAATTTTTTTTGGTCTAAAAAGCATTTCTTAAATTCATCACGAAGTTCATCTACAGTATTTTCACCTGTTTTTAACTTCAACATTCTAACACGAAAAAGATAAAACCTCTTGAATCTTTTAAGCATCTTTAATCGAGAAGCTTCCTTCTGTGCCAAGCTATCCCTTTTAGCTCTAGACTTTAGCATTGAGATTTCTTTATCAACAACGGTGATGATTGTACTTAACTTCTTATAAGAAATAGAGTCATCAATATCATCTAAATTCTCATATAAATTTGAAGACATAGACGTTTCTCGTCGGATAGTTTCAATACCATCCAAATAGTTATCGGCATTGTCAATATGGCAAAACGTACTTTTTCCGTCTTCATGGAAACAAATGATATAAGACAATTGTTTTTGAAAATCAAGATACTTTTGAGAGATTACCTTACGAATACCCTTTTTAGAATGTTCATGTTTTTTACAAAAGCTTTCCAGACACGAATTCAAGTCTTTTATCCTATCGTTAAAAGAGTGTTCGTCCATCTCCGCCTGTATGTAGATAACCGAATCATCAACATAGAAGTAAGCATCACCCTTAAATATATTTTGCTTCATCAACTGTTTCTTGACCTCTATCATGCATAGATTACCGAAGAAATAAGACTGAGGCAAACCTTGAGGAATGCCATAATTCATGAAGATTCCTCCTTCTACTTCATTAACAGAGTCCTTTCCATAGTAATCTTTTATCCACGGCTTAACATTCTCTTCTTTCACTTTAAAGAAAAGCAACTTAGAAACAGCCATCCGCAACATATCCTTATCTTCCTCAGATGTATATGTAGCAGATAATTTATCTAAAATATAATCATACAGAAACTGAGGAGATACCGACGGGAAAAAATTTTTAATGTCTAAACATACTTCTGTCAGAAAGCGGTGAGTCTTCTGATAAGTCCTACAATGCTCTATAACATTTTGAGTATATTCCTGATATTGCGATTGCCAACGCTTAAACAAATACTTCACATCCGAACTTGGCACATTTCCATAAAAATTATGGGGTATAAGTTTGGATAAATCAGATAATTTTCGCTTCTTGTCAGAATCATCAAACATCAGGCACATGAGAATGCTAACCATACATATCATATCCAACAAACTGGCTGTATGAAGAGGTCGCAATTTCAAGGTTTTAGTATTCTCATCCAATCCCTTCAACTTGAAAAACACAGATACTTCAAACAAATCCTCATTAGATGCCAACACCTTATTTAAACGTTGTTGGCAGACTTCTATCACTTTGTCTATCAGCTTGAAATTAAACTTATCTCCAAGCGCATAAAAAAGTTCTAAATCACTGTTTGCAAGTATTTCTCCTTTAATACCTTTCACCGGTGTAGCAATATCAAGCAGTCCTTTTTCAAAGATATAAGACTCCATACAATATATTGCATTATAGATATTTCTATCAGAGATTATCTTATCTAACAAACTCTGTTTTGTCTGTTCAAGCTTCTCCATTGTCTTTAGTTTCTCTAACTATTTTAATTTCAGACATTTTCCCTAAAAATGATTCCAAATCACAATTCTTATAAGTACAAAACGATGACAACAATGTCATGCTGCCAACTTTAGCCGTGATAGTAAATCCTTTCTTTACAGAAAAAATCTGTTCCATATTTTCCCAAATAATATTCGTAGTGGCTAAATGCTTCTCACTCTGAAAGGAAACAACAAAAATATTTGCAAAAACAAACTCAATATCATTATCAAAGTCAGAACATTTAGATTGCAACAGATTAATACACGAAATCATCTTAAGAACAAAAGTAGAAATATGTTCCAAGGTTTCTATATATTTATCCCACTGGCTTCTTTGATAATTCCAAGAATAGTCAAATTTAGAATTAGAAGCCATAAAGCAAGAATAGCCAAATAATGAATCATTTTTAGACAACTTTAAATAAATGCTATCTTTTCTATTCTCTTCTGATTCTTCTGCTACTGATTCAACGACATTTATTAGATGTTCTATCACCTTCAATTTAAGAAGTTTATCGCGATGGCTTGCATCAGTATTCGAATCTTCTTCCTCCACATATTGAGCACTAATATTATCCCATAGCATATCTATAGAATAATTTTTATTATCTTTTTCCTTATTCGCCATATTGTATCTTGTAATAATCACTATAATCCTTGAATCCTTCAGGAAGCCGAATAGCCTTCAAAAAAGTCAGCTGCCTGATAAAGAAACGCTGAAGACTAACAAAAGCCTGTTCCCCTGCTTCATCCTGATCAGGATACATCCGTAGCTTAAATTCAGTTAGCTTCATCAGATCTTTTTCAGGAAGAATCGTTGCACTCGGAATAGCTACAGCCTTCTTTCCTGAAGAAAGCAATGCCAAACAATCAGTTATACCTTCACTAATATATAATTCATCATTACGGCTCATTGTTTTTAAAATCGGCAAATTGAAGAGATGCGTTTTCTGAGAAGAGAGAAACTGAAATCGGGGTGCACCCTCACTTGTACCCAGATAGCGTGACTGCAAACCAACTAATTCTCCATTTACATCAAAATAAGGTATTATCAAACATGGGGAAAATAATCGAAAGTAGCACTTACCATTACTTACACGAACAATTCCACTATCAGCTAGAGTCTTTGCGTCAAATCTATCTTCCATCTTACGTAATAAATCCCAAGGTGTATCTATAGATACTATCTTAAGTTCATGTATAATCTCTGGACGAAGTTTTCTTTCTTCAAAAAGAAAATTACGAGCAGCTCCTGTAAGAATACTATTTTCTATAATAAATTCAGCCACCTCTTTGGCAAAAAACTTTCTTTCTTCTTTTATCTTCTGTATCTTTTGGGGTTGTGTATGGCAGACTGCACGAGTTTTATATTTTGAAATATTTTCACCCATATCAATACCATACCTAGAACATAGCCAAGTGCATGCTTGCACAAAGCCACATTCCATTTTTTCACGAACCAAATCGATAGCATTGCCTCCTTTTTTGCAACTAAAACAATACCACCCCTTCCTGCCTTCCCCCAAGAAGGCAAGGCTTGGATGTTTATCAGAATGCATAAAGCAAAGAGTATGATGCATTTTTACATCCAAACCTAATTGCTCTGCAACATCTTCACATGAAAGTTCTTTCAAGCGATTTAGTACATCTTCTGAAATTTGAGCCATAAATATATAGATATCAATTTATAGTGTACACAAAATATTGTTCAATATAGCTACAAGCTTTTACTTACTTGATAAGTATCAAATCAAAGTACATTAGACGAGTCTTTAATGGCTTATCAGAAACAATACCTCTATATGATTTTTCCTGCTCTTCTGTGCTGAACATAAAATCAAAACCATTCTTCTTATAAAAAGCCACAGGCACATCTTCATTATAGGCATCAACTACCAAATAACGACATCCCGTTTTATTATATGGTTCAACAAACCAAGACTTAATAAAGTCCATTACTTCTGTTCCTATATGAAGATGCTGAAATTTTGTTGAAATTCCCAATCTTCCTATAAGTACAGCAGGATATATCAAATCCTGTTTTATATGAGGAATATGCTTTCCAACCTTTTTCTTTCTCGCATTAGGCAAGTACTTCGTGAAAATACTGGCATTTGAGACCGTAAAGGCACATACGATATCAGCCTTTGATTCCTCAAGATAATAGCAGTAAGATTTACCAAACAAGTTTTCGGCATAAGACACAGCATCATTATGGAAGAATCCATCCAAGTCTTCATTGCCACATGAAAATGAAATAGATTCTTCCAAAATTTCTTTTGTCAATGGTGAAAACACCGTTTTGTCTGCTAAAAATCCCATAATACTAACTTTAAAATTTTGCTTTTGCCAAAATAGCCTTCATCTCAGCACGTTGCTTTGAGAAATCTATGCTACCACGCTTCTTCAAAGTTTCTTCAGCTTTTTCTCTGAAAGCTAAAGCCTCATCACCTGTCAGCATTGGGATGCCACTAATTGCTAATGCCATAATCTTATCTCCTATTATTTAGTTTATATAACTTGCCGCCAAAGTTACGCTTTTTTATTGAAACCACCAAGAAAATAACAAGAAATCTGCAAGTTATCAGCAAATTACGCAATGCGCCAGCCGACAAACAATCGCAATTCTATTGCGTAAGCACTCCCAGCCAGCCCTTTAGGGCACAGGCTCTGCTGGCTGACCAAAACTCTGACGGCGCTATAGCAGAGCCAGCTACATCCTCTCGTTCCTGAGGATTTCTGTCCCCTAGAAGGGGAAGAGAGGCTTGGGTAGAAAGTGAAGTCCTCTTTGGCTAAAGAGGGACGGGGTGATTCGAAAAACTACTTTCCAAACTTCTCACAAGCCTCTTTATACGTATCAAGGCTACCAATATCAAATCTTCCTGCCGTCATTTTCCAGGCATGCATCTCCACTTGTTCCACCATGTAATGCGCAAGATTACCTGGGGCATCCTTGCCACAACCATTCTCTACGGAATGTCTTACTTTATCCAAATCCTTCTTCAAGTAGATGTAGAATGGTGGCACAGCCCAATGGCTCTTTGGCTCCTGAGGCTTCTCCTCCATATTCTATTGACGAGCAATAGGCTCAGTTCGAATAAATAGTTAGATCACGTCAAACTCGCTCAACGCCTCTCCCCATCTGCGCGCTTTACTTCCTTGAATTCATTTTCGCCAACAAACTCTCGGAAGGCAAGTAACACTTGCTGATAGTAACCCAGGGGGATAGGCACTGGTTCCTACACCCTTTTCAAATCTGAGAAAGCACTGCGGTCGAAATGACAATGCTTTCTGAAAGCCTCCACCGTGAAACAACTAACACTTGACGATTATGAAAGTAAGTATTTTCCATGACATGACCTGCAAGCTGCCCTTGCCGGGGCTTCTTGAAGGAGTCGCCAACCTCATTTGAACCGATGAGAAGTTGGCAGTTTTCACCCGGTCGTATCGACAGACCGGTAGCAAGAGTCTTTGAACTCTTTTTAAACATATTCTTATATTATTGTTTGAGACTTCAAAGTTACGAAAAAATCTCCAGACTACAAAATTTCAAAGAACGAATGTATGTTAAACTTTTAAACGAAACCACTTTTAAAAGTGGACTCATCCCTTTTTTAGAGAATACGATTTGATTTTTCTTTTAAAAAATATCACTACAGTTTTTCTGCACTTTTCCAGAAACGAAGAAATTAAATTACCATTACATTTTTCATCAAAATCATAATCTTCAAGATTTTCGTCTTGATCCAAAAAATCAATCGCAGCCAACATATTACTAATATTATCAACGAGAGCATCTTGATTCTTCGAATCCATCCCCTGGAAGAAATCAGATGGTGAATTTACAATTCTATTCAAAAATGATTTTTGCTGATATTTTAGTCCTCGATACAAAGCGATCAAATTATCATTATCACTTTCAAAAGTTTCTACCGTATCTCGTTTCTTTGACTCTTCAACAAACTCCTGAATTACCGTACACAACATCTTCACTTTATCTACCCATTCAAAAATCTGACTATTAGTCTTTGTCAAATTAAAAATCAGTTGTGAATAGAGTTGAAGTTGATGTATGGAATCATAAAACTTCATTTTATGGATAGTAAGTTCCATTTGCATAGAATATTTATTCTGCAACTCTATCATTTTTGCTTTTTCCGACTCAATATTCGTATTGAAAATTGAATAGATATTGATACCAGCAAAAGCAAAAAGAAAACCAATAATTGTCAGCAAAATATTAGTCGTATCATTTATCTGCAACCTAAGATCAGCCCAATTACAAATAAAAAACAGAATATTAATAACACATAATGCCAGCATGAAGAAATGGAAAAAGAACCAGGATATAACGGCACTTTTGTGTTCAGCAGGAACATCAGAGAACTTACTTACTATGATACAACGGAATTTCATTTTTCAAACAATTTATCAATTTCTTTTTTTAAATGATCAGACTCTTCCGCTTTATGAACGAAGCCAAATCCCTTCGATGGCGGATATTTAGAAGTATCAAAACAAGATTCATTCAATCGGGACCAAAATACCACCTTACATTTTAACTTGAGTTTTCGAACCTCCTGCTCATAAAAAGCAAAGCCTGCCAACATTTCATTATCTTCCTTTAGAATCTGCGTAGGCATCATAACATCTATGACAACCACGTCCCAAATTCTTGTTTTCAAAAGCCTAAGAGCAGAAAGCATTTTCAATGCCACGGTAACATCATATTCCTTTTCTAAAGCTTTGATATATCTAGAATTATTTCTAGGATTATCGTCTAACAACAGTATTTTCTTCATTTGTATATAATTTATTTGATATTTATTGTAAAAATGACTTCATGCAGAGCCTCCTGGAAATACTCTTGATCCATATCATAAAAAATTTCACTATTTTCACTTATATAAGCAACCCACTGTTTAATCGTTTCAATTTTCACATTGGCATAGTCTTTCTTATCTGAAATAAATCGTGGACTTTCTGAAATTTTATCCCAAATATTCAACGCCATAAGAATTTCTGCACTGCTCATATCACGCAAAATAAATTTTTTCCTTTCGGAGACAGAAAGCGTTTCTAAATACCGCATAACAGCTGCCTGCGCAAAGTAATTTTGATCACAATATAACGCAGATTCTACTTTTATTCCAAAGTCATGGGCTTCCAATACTTTTTGAGTCAGGAACAATCCATATCCCATTCCCTTTTCATTTGTACGTCTTGCTTCCTTTCCTCTAAAGCCTTCTTCAAAAATTAGTTTCATTTCTGCTTTGGAGATACCAATACCCAAGTCTCTAACTACTATTTTATCTGTGTATATATCAATACATACACAAGTACCACTTGCAGCATATCTTATCGCATTAGTTATTACATTCACCAAAGCTAATTGAAAATAATTGCTTGCAAAGACAGAGACAGATTCAACATCTTTTATTTCAAAATAGACATCAACACCTTTATACAATCCTTCTGTTCTAAAAATTTCAATATAGGAACTTAGAAATGTGCCTAGATTAATATTAATTTTATCCTTAGCAAATTGTTCCAACTCAAAATCTAACGTAGAAAAGAACTTAGCCAAAAGTAGGACTCTACTATTGTTTAATGCCATATTATTAGCTATGGTATAAACATGATTTCTCTGAATTTCTGGAAATTCTAAAGCTTGTTTTATATCCTCAATACCATTATTTATAGCCTCCGTACAACTCGGTATTTCATGTCTTAATTTTTGCAGAAGATAGTTTTTGTTCTTTATAGAATCCTGCATTTTCTGATACTGTATCAGAAAGGTACAACATTGCGCTGTAATATAATAATTATCTTTATCAAATATATTATTATAATAGACACAAGACTGGCTAGGTTTATGCTGCTTATTTATTAAAATAATGATACAATCCTTTTCTTTATCATTAGGATATGCTCTCATAAACCCTGCAGTTTTAACTAATTTATTGTTAAAGTTAATATAAAATGAATTGTAATGTTTTCCAGAAACAACCACCTTAATCCAAGCATCAAACCCTTTATCTTCCTGGTATTTTGGAGGGAGTTTGAATTCCAAATAGCATTTATCCCCATCCTCTTTTGGATTTTTAAGTTCATATTTTCCATTATCTTTAAGATAAATTAAAACATCCTCTGCTTCATTAGCCCTTTTTATGATATTTTCTGCGTATTTATAAAACTCAGATTCTCTCCTATATTTTATAGATACTTCCATCAATTCCGTTAAAATATCATCCCTACATGACACCAAGCATTTTCTTATAGAATTTGTTATGCTTTTCGAAAACAGTTTAATGAAGTTTTTGGATATAAAGGGAGTATAAACAATATTGGCAATATAGAAGTTAAGGATTCTGTCTGGATAATCCATTTTAAGACTTGCATCACCATCAACCACAGTAATTACTGTAGTATTATTCTCATCCATTCCATTGTCCAACAAGTAACCTTTATCTCCAAAAGAATGTTCAATTTCTTCAAACGTATGACATTTTAAGATTTGTACATCTTCTTGTTTTTCATACAAAGAAATGGCTTCATTTATAAAATGCTTATCATTCTCTTCAACATAATTATTAGTATTTGAATGGGCTATATCTCTATAAGTATTGCGACTAAACAACTTCGTTTTTATATCAACATTTGCATGGATATAATTCCATAACGAAAAATGTCTTAATCCACAAATATTCCCAAGAGACGAAACCCTACTAGATATTTTATCCAAAGACTCACCTATATGTATAAAACATTGAGTGTACGGAGAATATTTTCTATTTTCTGATTGCGATAACTCTCCAATTGCATTTACCACGCTTATATCATTCAACACATTAGGCTTTCTTGAATTCAATAAATAATAAAAGGAACCGATTTCTTCCTCAGTTATGTCAATAGCTCCTTGCTGAGAAAACAATAATATCAATCCTTTCGTTGAAAAAAATCCATCATTATTAACAAAGTTATTTACTGGGATTGCAATAATATGGCTCTGAGAAAGTTTGAAGTCTAAATACATACTTTGAAATTCTTCAGACTCAGAAGAGATACCTCCAGGATAGTCAAAAAGTTTCTCAATGTTTATGCTAGATAAATCAAATACCTTTTCATTTGAGAAAAATCGGAAATCCTTATTAATAGATGTCTCATCATACTTAACTCTCCACAAGACAACATAGTTATTAATGCCTAATGAATCTTTATTATTCCATAAAACATCGACAAAGGATTTTACAAAAGAATAGCCGACAGAATCAGCATCCATTATAGCCTTAAAACATTCAACATTAATATTAGTTTCCATAACCAAGTTTTGTTCTAGTAATAATTAACACTCTAATGATTATTAAAGAAATCGAACTGAGCCTCTTTAGAATTTGAAGTGTGAGGCTCAAACAAACTTCAATAGAGCCTTACGTAAACTTTATCTAAGCCTCAAACCATTTTTTTGTATCAGTCACGCATATTGTTCCTTTGATTACCAATAGCTTATCCGAATTCTTCCAGTAAATCGTGATGGGTGATAGATGAGCTGCAAAAAAAAAATCTGCGTCATCTGCATCATCTGCGAAATCCCAGCTCGCATAGGGCAAAAATCTGCGAAATCTGCGTGACCAAACTCCAGCCCAAATAGGGCTTCAAGAAAAGAAGATTCCGAAAGATTACCTCCTGTGTTTAAGTCTCCAGAAGAAGTGCCATACCCGGCTTCCAGCACCTCATTCAGCACAAATCTACCATACTTCTCATTCGGAGGAACGATAAGCAGAGAGGCAGACATGCCGAACACCTCCTGCATGATATACATAATGGCACCGGCAAACTTCCACAATCCCAACTCCTTCAATTCCTTCTGTACTCTATCTCTAATCAATAATAAATCATCACTAATCAATACATAGTAATAATCAAGAAGCTGTCTCAACCCAATCCCCTCATTCATCAGATGAGCATAGATATCACCAGGAGTCCGGGAATAAGGATGCAGAATCTTAGGAAATCAAAGAATATCTGATGTTGCTTCTCCACCCTACTCCTTCGTCATATTCCAGAGGAATAAGCTATTACCGATGATATATCTTCTCCACATACGCTTAGGCTCCTTGATCAAGCGATAGAGCCATTCCAGACCGTGCTCCTGCCACCAGATAGGGGCACGCTCCACGGTACCGGCGAAGAAGTCGAAGACAGCACCGATGGTACCCACATGACAATGGATGTTCAACTCATTCCAATGAAAGTACGTCCACTTCTCCTGCTTAGGCGCCGTCATGCCAATCCAGAGCAAATCGGGGTTGGCAGCATTGATGGCATCAATGATAGCCTTGTTGTCCTCATCCGAGAACTCAGGCTTATACGGAGGCGAATAAGTCACCACCTTCAGATGAGGATAATCCACGGCAGCACGCTTCACAATCAGGTCGAGCACCTTCTGCGAGCTACCCATAAACATCACCGTACCGCCCTTTTTCTCCAGCTTGTTCATCTCGAAGAAAAACAGGTCCCAGCCAGCAATTCTTTCCTTAGGCTGACTCTTCGCCTTAATCCACTTGCACGCCTTTACGATGCTCACGCCATCCGGAATCAACACATCACCATTTGTCAGAGCATCAGCAAAGAGCTGATCCTTCTTAGCGGTGTTAAAAGAATGCGCATTTATTGTGTTAATGAGCAATTTGCCCTCTGGTAATGAGGCTAATTCCGCCTTACTACCCAAAATTGTTAATGTTTTTAGTCGAAACATAACTGTATTTGAATTTATTTTGTTATCATCGCAGCCATAAACAGCGGGTTCCATCAGAATCCCATCATTTCATGAACAAGAAACAACGGTTATGACATACGATATTAATACTATATATATGAAGTATAAGCAGCTTACGAAAAAGCAACGTCAGCAACTCCTTGCGGCTCTTCAGTCGCAAGGCATCAACATTGTGAAAATCGAAGCCTACGAATATACTGATGCCCCAGGCATCAAACATCTGTTTTTCTATTTTGCAGAGGATAGCAGGAAAGCTATTCCCTACTTCATGCTAGATAGCGATATCTGGGAGAAGATTTGTCATTACCTCATGGATAAAATCTAATTATATCCATGAGTCTTCTCTAGCACGCCCCCAACATAACTATAGCTTTTTCTACCAAAGTCATTAAACCTTCTACAACAAAGCCATTAGCAACACCTTTGATAGCATTAAGCCCCATAGCCATTAACTTCTTGTTCCATTTAGGCTTTTGAGTTTCAGCCTTAACTATATCTACGGAATCTTTTAAATCCTGATTTCCTGATTCTTTCACTAGTTTTTCTATATCTTTCAATACAGACAAGAACTCTTTTTGCTCATTAGAATAAGCCACATTACCGATATGACTATTTTCCACACTTACAGCACCAGTAGAAATCGTAGATCCTTCTGTTGCGACAACTGCTGCATTAATATTATTTGTGACCATAATTTGTTTAATAATTTGTTTTGTAGCCATTACATCAAAATTCAGCTCCCAATTCATTTTATCATTAAGTTCTAAAAAGAATGTCAACAACAGCGATTTAAACTTAGAAATGACAGCTTGAATATTATTCATGTTAATATGCTTATTAGCAACCAATATATTGCCCTCTATATGTTTCGACATATAGTTTTGAACAATATATTGCGATACAGCCATTGTTAAGTCATTACCGTGTTTATCATTTTTCATCATTAATTCAATTTCACTTAATGATTCATAAACTGGCATATGCGTTAAACGTTCGCATATTTTTTCATCGTCAATGTATTCACATGGAAATTGGTAATTCTTAACCATTCGTCCAAAAGGTTGGGAGATGTCTACCTTTACGATACAATTTATCTTTCGATAACTTGGCAAAGGATATTCATCGTCTCCATAGCCATTTAACTCATGCTTTATCCATGTTGAGAACTCCTCATCCTTAAGATAATGACTTATGGTCTGAGTCTTTAACAAAATGGACTCGATAGATTTATTTTCTGTCAAATCAGAAATTACACTATCAACTAATGATTTCAAAGTATTCATCCTTATAAGTTTTTTAGAAGTATATAAATAGAGCAGAAATCACAAAGTCACGGTTTGCCCGATCTATCAACTTGATTTGAACTTTACCCACATTAGACATGAAACTACTTAATCAAACATTTCATTTAACCAAGCTTTTCTGCTTGGTTATATATTGTGAGAGTAGCTTATCAATGTTATCAAACCGCTCTATGATTATCTTCTTACTAGTTATCATCAATGAAATTTCATCATAGAGCATTGATTTCAAAACATTACAATCCTGACTGATAGCATTTACGGTATCACTATTATTAATCATCGGTAAAATCTGATTCATATCCTGAATTAGAGCCGACAATTTTCCGAACAATTCTGCCATATTGCGACCTTTGTTCCAATTTACTCCTCTAGAAATCGTTATAAAGTTTTTAAGTTCACTATGAAAACGCTCAGAATATTTGAATAAATCAAACATATGCATCAAGTTTCGGGTTTCCTCCTTATATTTCTTAGCGGACTTTGCCTGACGAAAAGAATAAATAGCACAAATAATTGAAATTACAGTTACTATTGTATTAATGTTGGTCGCATCTATCATATTTTTCCAAAAGTTCCAATCCATATTCTAATCTTGAAGAAAAATAATCTATTTCATCATAACTCCAACCCTTTTCTGTTTGTAGCCACTCCTCAAAATCACTTATTGACAGATGTTCCTTGTTATTATGCAAAGCTATCACAAAATTCAACCATCGTTCCTGGTCATAAGGATGATGTGATAAAGGAAAAGCATCGACCCATAGAAAAAAAGCATTCCAAGAAAGAGGAATCTGTTCTTTAAGAGTATAACTTTCCTTATTAGTATAGACCTTATATTTTCCTGCATTAACAGGAGTCAAAACACAGTCGACAAAATATTGCAATATTTTATTATATACTTCTTTTTCTAAAGAAGAATAGCCACTATCCTGTGTTGGTACAATATTCACGATTGACAAAGTAAAAATGCCTTCTGATTTATATACAGAAAGTACCAATCTGACTTTAGGTAAACCTTCTATACTTATAATAAAAGCAGTATAATTGCCAAAAGTTCCCTTTCCCTTGCTCTGTTCTGAAATTTGCAGCCCTATCGAAGCCGCTTTACTTTCAACACATGATAATAAAGCCATTGCCGTTTCATAATCAGGCAATTCTATCTTATAATCTCTATATCGTTTCATATTTCACGTCAACTATCTACTAAATAAATAACTCATAAATTGATTAAAACAATGTAACATATTCGATGTTTTTTCAGCCTTTAAGACAATCATTCAGAATATCAACCATCGACTCCTCAAACTTTCTGAGGGTGAACTTATCATTGAACTTGCGATAACCATTTTTACCCATTCTCATTCTTTCCTCTGGATGAATAAGAAGATATTCTATCTTATCAGCAAGAATATTGGCATTTCGCTTACTTACTATAAATCCAGTTTCACCTTCATCGACAATATCAGAAATACCACCTTCGTCGGTTGCTATACAAGGAAGAGCATGCTCCATTGCTTCAAGCAAAACTAATCCAAAAGCCTCATTTAATGTTGGGAAAATGAAAATATCAGCATTCTCAAAGAATGCTTCTTTTTCCTCATTATACTTTTTCCCATGGAAATAAGCTAGTGTCAATTTGCCCCCCCACATTGGTTTTGCAAACTATTTGCAAAACGGTTTTCAAATGAGTTTAGAGTGAAACTTTCTTTGAACTTCTTATATCCCATTTCTCCCATTCTCTTCCTCAAATCACTATCATCAAGAAGTTTAGATATACTTTCTACAAATGCTTTAGTATTACCAGGTTCGCATACAAAACCATTTTCACCATCCTTTATTTCAGCAGTAACACCACCAACGCCAGAGGCAACAATTGGAAGTTTAAACTCCATGGCTTCCAAATTAACAAGCGGAAAGGCTTCATTTAAAGAAGGAAAAACAAAAACATCAGATTTTCGATATTCCTCGTTTTTCTCTGCCCCATATTTCTTGCCTAGATAAACAGCCATATCATTCAAACCCCTTTTCTCTACCTCCTCAGCAAAACGTGTAGCATCAATCTCTGCAGTTTCACCTCCAACAAAGTTACAAACAAAAGAATATCCCCTTTCCTTCAAGATCTTTAACGCATCAAGAAGTACTAATACACCCTTATCAACTAGTAAATTAGATAAAAACAACAACTGAGGAATGACGTTATTTCGCTCAGAAGTTGGCTCTACATCTAAAGACTCAGGAATACCATTAGGACAAATAAATACATTTTCTCTCTTAACATACTTCTCAACATCCTGATATAATGCATCAGCCAATAGAATGACCTTAATATTCTTGAAGAATATGCGATATAGCTTATCATCAAGCCATTTGTCTTGACAAGTAGCCACACCCTTATTATGGTAATGCACTATCACCTTATATCCCAGGAGTTTGATAAGTTCTACAACCACAAAGTCTTTGTAAAAAGCTCCACCATGAGAGTTGGGAGTTACATATACCATTTGCGGATGAATACCAACAAGTCTTTTCACTATTTTAGTAAGCAGACAAGCGAATTTCCACAACTTCTTAATACCACCCTTACCTATATCTTGAAGGCTTTTGGCAGTAGTCAAATTTATATAATGACATTCAAATTTATCATTGATTAACTTACTGTCATGGATGTACTTCCCCATCATAGCAGCACCATGTACTGGTGGAGGCATGTGCATAATAAACAATATTTTCGACTTCATATTCATACAAATAATATCAAGTGTATCCACTTATAAACAATCATTTTATTATATACATTATTCTACTCCATATTCTCATCGGAATTGAATGATACCACAATGCTTGCTTGAATATTGACGGACAGAGCTTCACAACCGAAGGAAGATGAAAGCTTTTATGTTCTTTTGTCTCATTTAACTCAAACTTGAATCTACTGTATCGCTTGCAATTAGTTCCATCGCCACCAAAACCTTCATTATCAACAAGGCTCTTATTTGGTATAACGCTTAATCTGTTCTGCACGAATTGAGCATAACAAAAACGAATTGCCCAAGAATGATTCTTGCCTAACTTACAATCACGGAGCATCTTAAAGACATCAGAACCTTGACTCTTAATAAACGCTTTACGGTTAGCTACAACAGAATCCCAATCATTCAACTTCCAATCCACCAAATTCCATCTATCTTTCCATGTTGCCCATCCCCAGGAAGACGAACGAGTGAAGAAATAAGCATCGTATGGATAATCTGTTGATATTTTAACCTTACAACTATGACCACAGACAGACATTACCTTTTGATTATTCTCATAATAATCCAATCCTTGGTTCAAAAAGTTCAGAAAGTTAGGCATCAACACTAAGTCATCTTCCAGAACAATGACCTTACCATATTGGTTAATTACTTGACTTACCCCTCCAATAATAGAGTCGGCAAGTCCTTTATTTTTCTCGGAAAAAGTATAGTGGAGAGTTTTAAAGCCTTTAATTGACCTTACATACTCTCTCACTTCTTCTACTTTTTCCTTTTCTCCTGCTTTTCCTTCCCGTGGTCCATCCACAAAGACGAAAAGATCAGAGAACTTCGCCTCCTCATTATTCAGAAGCGAAGCTATCGTATTCTTTAGGGCATCAGGACGATTGAATCCAAACACCACTATTGGTGCATAAGCCATATCACAAATTATAGATTAAGTACATTTCCAAAACAGACTAATCTCTGCGGAAGATATCTCTAGTATAAACCTTATCCTTTACATCATCCAAACAAGTATCGTAGCGGTTGGCGATGATGGCATGGCTCTGGTTTTTGAAGGAATCAAGGTTATTCTCTACTCTACTACCAAAGAAGGTGCTGCCCTCTTCCAAGGTTGGCTCATAGATGATGACCTCAGCACCCTTTGCTTTGATACGCTTCATGATTCCCTGGATGGCAGACTGGCGGAAGTTATCACTGTTTGACTTCATCGTCAGGCGATAAACACCAATCACACAGTTATGCTCCTTGCTTGCATCATAGCTGTTATCATCAGCATAGCTATAGTAACCTGCCTTCTGAAGAACAGCATCAGCGATATAGTCCTTACGGGTACGGTTACTCTCAACGATTGCCTCAATCAGGTTCTCTGGAACATCAGCATAGTTTGCCAGGAGCTGCTTGGTATCCTTTGGCAAGCAATAACCACCATAGCCGAAACTTGGATTGTTATAATGAGTACCAATACGTGGGTCAAGACCTACACCTTCAATGATTGCCTTGGTATCAAGACCTTTGACCTCTGCATACGTATCAAGTTCATTGAAGTAGCTAACACGCAAGGCCAGATAGGTATTGGCAAAGAGCTTCACTGCTTCAGCTTCCTTCATACCCATAAAGAGGGTATCGATATTCTCCTTGATGGCACCTTCCTGCAAGAGTGCAGCAAAAGTTTTGGCAGCTTCTTTCAGCATCTCTACATCTGTCACAGCATTGATTGCCTCATTCTCCTCTGCAAACTCAGGACGATCGATTACCTTTGGATAACCTACGATAATACGGCTTGGGTAAAGGTTGTCGTAGAGAGCCTTACTCTCACGAAGGAACTCCGGTGAAAAAAGCAGGTTGAACTTCTTCACTCCCTTCTTAGCATACTTCAAGTAGAGGTTACGGGTATAACCTACAGGGATGGTACTCTTGATGACCATCACTGCATCTGGATTTACTTCCAATACCAGGTCGATTACTTCTTCTACGTGGGTTGTATCGAAGTAGTTCTTCACCGGGTCATAGTTGGTTGGTGCAGCAATCACTACGAAGTCTGCATCAGCATAAGCTGACTTGCCATCGAGAGTTGCAGTCAACTTCAAAGGCTTTTCAGCCAAATACTTCTCAATATAATCGTCCTGGATTGGAGAAATCTTATTGTTGAGTTTCTCCACCTTCTCTGGGATTACATCTACTGCTGTTACATGATGGTGCTGAGATAACAGAGTTGCTATACTCAGACCTACGTAGCCTGTTCCGGCTACTGCTACTTTAATATTCTTAAAATCATTCATAATGATATTGTGTTTATTTTCTATTATTCCAAAGTTTAGGACACAAGCATCTCACATAGATTGTTACATAATGTAAACAAGCCGTAACAAGACCTACATGTCTTTTTTCCAAATGGAAAGTCTCCTTTGGAGGCATGCCATTTGGTCTATTAAGCATCTTCCAGCGTTGAGCCAGTGGTACTTCGGGATTACACCACTTATCAAGTGTAGGATGTGCATCACATTCACCCAAGGCTTCGCCAGCTTGATAAATATCAACACCTACCTTTTTGGCTCTCAAGCCATAATCGAAATCACCCTTACTATGAGTAAAGTATGGATCTAGATTGCCAAGCGCCTGGTAAACAGCTTGAGGTATTAACACGATGTTGCCATTAAAGTGATTTACTTTTACCAATCTACCATTAGGGGTTGGAATCTTACCATCTTTTAATCTGCCACCATAAGTTATTTTGGAATGGTCTGTTGATTCTGTAGCGCCAACGATAATTGCCTTTTCTTTTGTTTCAAGAGCCGCCTCAATAAGCACTTTCAACATATTATCATAAACAAAGGTATCATCGTTGAGCCACAAATAGAAATCATAGTCCTTAGTCTTTGCTGCTGCGTCCCATGCTGTCCACATTCCACGATTCCAGAACAAATCACCTTTAGCATGTATAATATTGACTTGTGGGAATTGCTCCGCTACTGCCTCAGGAGTACCATCAGTACATCCGTCATTAGTAAGATACACATCCACCTGATAACCATCCAATGGCAACAAGTTATATAGCCTTTTCAAGCTTTGTAAAGTTTTGTCCTTGCGATTAAATACCGTGAGGAGTACTGCTATAGATTTCATATTAAAAAAATAAATGTACTTTATATTTTTCTATCATTGAAGAATAAAAGTTTTAAAGTCTATAAAGGTCATAGATCTTCTTCACGTTTTTGTCCATATCAAACTTACCATTGACAAATATTTCGGCATTGTCAGTAAGCTGTTTTTGACGATTTTTATCCTCGTACAATTCCATAACCGACTTAGCCAACAAATGAAAGTCTTCTGCAATGAGAACAGAACATTCTGTTTCTTTGTTGAAATCACGCAATCCTGGAACATTATAAAGAACTGCAGGAATACGACACGCCATTGCTTCAATTGTGGTTAATGATATGCCTTCAAATTTACTTGGCATAACATAAATATCAGAAGCTATAAGATATTCTCTCACTTTTTTGATATTTCCGCAAAAACGAACATTTTGTTCAATTCCCAACTTTTTTGCCAAAGCTTTTTCATTATCCAATGCTGTACCTTCTCCTAAATGCAAATATACTGCCTTTGGATAACACTTAACGATTTCTGTCATAGCATATAAAACATCTTCATGTCTTTTTACACAACTACAACCACCAACAGATATAACAACAAGAGCATCTTTATCAATTTTAAGCTTTTTACGGCACATATCTTTTTCTCCATCTTTAGCAGGAGAAAAGCGATTCTTACCATACCAATTATAAACAAGTATTGTACGAATATGATAATAATTAAGTTCGTTATTATATACAGAATCACTGATTGACTGAAATTTGCAATTAAAAATATGCTTCGCAGTCCAACGATAGAAATAATGTAACGGATAACTATACCAGTGAGATCTAAAAACGTTGTGTGCTGTATAAACAGATTTGCATCCTGCTTTCCATGCACAATATGAAAGTATCCATCTAAGATCAGAACGATGAATATGCACGACATCATACCCGCCATCCTTTATCATACGGATAAGTTCTTTCCTCATTTTCCATTGTGCGCCCAGCGTATTTGGAATAAACTTATGAATTATCTTATATCCTGCATCCTTAAATGAAGGAGTATATTCACCCATCTGCCGTGCCGTATTAACGACAAACAATTCACAACCAAGTTTCTGAAATACTGGTGCTGCATCAACATACATAATCTCAGCACCAGAAAACTTTAGTTCGTTCAAAAAATGTATTACTTTCATTTCTTAAAATCGTTTATTACATTATTGTAAATATCTAAATATTGAGCTGCAGTTTTTTCCGGATTATGTCGAACCTGTGCTATCTTATAGGCATTTTGGCTCAATCTTTCAGCTAAATCATCATCATCAAACAATTTCTTAATCTGGTATGCCATCATATACACATCGCCAGCTGGTGCAAACAAATTAGAATAATTATCTGTTAAAAAAGACAGTTCGCCTCCTACAGGAGTTGTTACCAATGGGACACCTATCATCATAGCCTCGCCTACAGCATTAGGGCTATTATCAATAGAAGTAGGGGAAAGAAAAACATTAGCACTCTGCATCTGTCGAATCATACCTAATGCATCAAGTCTTGGCAAAAACTTTACATTTTCTGATAGATTTAAATCAATAATACGTTGTTTAATATATCTTATATATTCCTCACCCAATATAGCATTTGTAGCACGTTGCTTCTTAAAGATATCATCAAAGAGGCCTGGTATCACTAAAACTACATCATCATAGAACTTCTTTAGCAATCCAATAGTTTCTACAGCTAAATGCATTCCTTTAATTGGATTAAAACCCGATGGCATAAATATAGTGTGGCGAAGACATTTATTAATATTCCACGAATTAGCGTTTTGATAAAACTCATCTCTCAACAACTCTTCACCCCTAAAATACTTAGCTTTAGGATTAGAAAACATTACGTTTGCTTTATCCCAATCCGTACGGCCAATAAAATATTTAGCATTTGAAAAAATATCACGTTCATAGCACTCCCCATTTTTTATAATACGACTCATCAGTCCAACACCTCCGTAACCAAGTAAATTTTTAAAAGTACGTTGACGTAAAACTTTTCTTGAATCCAAATAATTATAACTATATGGTTTGCATGCATATAGTATTCCTTGTATTGATATTACTACAGGAATGGACTTACAGAAATCCTGCACTTGTGCCAAGTTTTTTTCCGTACCATGTACGTGTATCACATCCGGCTTAAATTCATTTATTACAGATGCATATTTTTTAAAACAGGACAAAGACATACTCTTTGTCAATTCATCTTTTTTAAAAAAAACATAATAGAATGTTATACCAAACTTAATCTCCGTTTTTTCCTTGTCTCTATCCATTACAGGGACAATAATACCAACTCTATTACCTGTTTTTACTTTATTCAGTAAAGGTAATGTCCATGACCCAAAGAAACTTATCCAAAGTATATTCATATATTCTTTTTTTACGATGAACTATAGTTCACAAAAGTTTAATAATCATTTCTGTTTATAATTACTTCATTCTCATATTCACACACCCACCAACATTTCCTACATTAGAAACGCTCCTTATGATACAACTACATAAAATCATAATAACCTAGAGGATTACACCTTCCATCTTTAATTATTGCAAAGTTCGTATAGTAAACACCATAAGTTACCTCAATACTAAAAATCATACGATTTGTCTACCATTAACGATTCTCACAAAAGGAAGGCCTAGAAATAAAGGATAGTTCATAAACTGTTCTCCTTGTAAAATAACACATACCAACAACAAGAAAAACAATTTGCGCTTAGTATCCAATTCCTTATTGTTTCTAAAAAAGATTAGTCCATAGACAAAGCAATATATCAAGCCCCATTTAGCTATTGTATCACTAAAACCATTGCCAGCAGCAGCAACATCACCTCGAGCTAGCAATTGAACTAATCCAGGATGATCTGCCAATCGTGTACGTTCATGTAAGCCATTTCCTACCAAAGGGTGTTTTACCATATAATATAGGTCAAAATAAAAGGAACCAGAACGAGTTGAGCTATATTCGCCCCAAACAAGTTCTTGAGTATTTTCATTTTGTCCTTTAACCTTATCAGACAAGAAGTCTACACTATTATATATTAGAAATGCAGCACTCAAGCATATAGGAAATAGTACATATTTCCATTTGCTACGCATGGAAACAGCAAGATAAGCTACTAAAATCGTACCAAAAGACATATAACCTCCAGTACTTTGAGTAGATAATAGTGTAGCCAAGATCATAAGACATTTAAATTTATTGTTCTTAAATAATTCCGGCAAATCATTAAAAAACAATAATGTAAGTAATGCTATATAACCTCCCATAGCTCCAGGTTCCCAAAAGAAACCGCAGTTACGGATGATATCACCACCTGTACGATAACAATAAATCCATATCGTTTTACCTAAGCCCCAAGACAGTCCTCCGATTCCACCAGAAAATTGTTGTATGATCCATAATGGCAATGCAATCATACATAACAGAAACATGGTTCTGAAAAAAACAATTCTAAAACGTTCACCAAAATAAACAACAATACCTGCACCTATAATAAACTTACAAATATGATTAATTATACCAGGTACTGTATTCCAACCAAGAACTAGGTACTGAGCAAAGAATAACAAGATGAAGGATGCAATCATAATAAACATATTATTGATAGACCACCTTGAAAATCTATAATTGACTTTCTCCTTAAATAAATACAACAACACAAATATGAATGCAGTTATTACATAAATTGTTTGAGGAAGAAATGTTCCAAAGAAAACATTTCCGCACAAAGATAAGAAGTAAAGCATAATTAGATATTCATGCTTTGACACCTCCATATTTAAATATGTTTGATTTTCACTCATAATTTAATATTTTACAAGAAACAACTCCTCACTATAACATTATTAGAATAAGATTACTTATTCTAATTAATAGAGGAAAATTCTAAAGCGATATATACCTTTTTCTTAATCTAGCTTTTAACTTGGCTCGCACAAACCTATACAAAAGGTATAATCGGCCAAGAGCTAGACTAAAACTAACAACATACAAATACCTTGTGATAATATCATCAGGATGCAAATTACTTATGCGCCTAGATAGTTGCTGCATTCTGATTTGTTCTTCAGATGAAGGCAATTTACCCTCATTTCTAAAGGAAGCAAATAGATTTATAGCCTCAAACATCGATATTTCATTACAAAGATTTTCACCTATATAACTTTTCATTATAGGTATAGCTATATTATTAAGCTTCTTATATTCATTACCTATATTGCACATATGCATAGCAGAATCTTGTCGAAGATTATAGGAATATACGTCCTTATCACAATACATAATTCTACAATTATCTTTAATCTTTGCTACATATTCAAAATTAAACAATAAGTCTTCACCTATCTTAAGAGCTTCATTAAATTTCAAAGTTCCTATGCGAGAACTGCGATAAAGTTTTGCCCAAGGTGCAGGAGCCATCTTGTAGTTCAGAAGCTTTTTCAAATACTCACAAACAGAAATTGTCTGCCCGAAAGGTGCTTCTATTGACACGCCATTACACTGGTGCCGAAACAAGATAAAATCTTGATTTTGCCCCTCCAGACTGTTAAGACAATCGTTAATTGTATCAAACGCCGATGATAAAACTTTATCATCACTATCAACAAACATCAACCATTCACCTTTGGAATTTTCTATACCCATATTTCGAGCAGAGCTAACTCCACCATTTTGCTTATGAAACACTCGCACTCTACTATCTTGACGAGCATACTCATCACAAATCTTGCCTGTTTGATCTTGACTACCATCGTCAACAAGAAGCAGTTCATAATCTAAACTATTCTGTGACAATATGCAATCAACTGTGCTACACAAAAAAAATTCCGCATTATAAACGGGTATTATTATACTAATCATTGTTCTTAAACTTTAATTTATAAAAGCCTTTAGTAACATGTATGCTACTTTACAAAAGTTTGTTCTAACCCCTCTTCGCATATCTACTCAGCAACTATAGAGATATGAGTAGTTACAAAACTAAGGATTATTTATATCAAAGAAAAAATCCTCAGTTTTCTCATCCCATGGATAATAACGCAACAACTTGTAAACCTTTGTCCGATACCTAATATCAGAAGGAACAATTACATCCTTATCAAAACAAAATCCAATAATAACCTCAGACAAGTTACCTTCTTTATATGGAACGAAAAACTTGATACCATCTTTGTCTTCTATCTGTATTGGGACATAACCACTATCTTTGGCATAGAGTGCAATACCATCTAAGACAGATTGATCAATATACATAAAATTACCAGGAATACCAGCTTTAGTTCCGCCTGCCTCTATCATATAAGCTTTAGAAAAGGCAGTATTCATTTGCAGCTCCTTAGGGTTATAAACCACGACTGGATTACCTGTTTTCTTTGCCAATTCGCTTAAATCCGCACCTTGTGGCTTCGTATAATTTAATATATAATCATCCAATCTAATTTCATCAGCTAAGTATTCTATATTATCGCCAAATGCTATGACAGAACGACACCCAGGATATCCAGTATCATGCTCCGTCTTACTTATAGACATATGTAATTCAACACAAGAGCGGAAAAACAAGCTTATACTTAAAATATTATTGGGACCTATTTCTTTAGTATAAGGATGATACACCTTAGCAATTCCATCATTTAATATAAGATTCCTTTCAGATGGAGAGCTATAATACAAAACAGCACTATGCGCAGCCTCTAACCTATCATAAATTTTTCGACATTGCCCAGTATCTAAAGTCCAGTTGTTTTGTTCGAATAAAGATCCAAATCCAAGCAAATCAGACCACATACAAAAACATTTTCGAACAGTTAAAGATGGAGGATTACCTATTTTAATTGTAAGATTACTTCCCATCTCAGGAGCAGTATCTTTTAATAGTTTACTAAAATCCATATTTCAAATTACCCCCAAAACATAAATTCATCCTAAAGCTACATTTAAAAACTCTAAAGATTTCTTTCGATATTTTTCTAGTTTGACATACACCTTATCATAATCAATTAGAGGCAACCGCATTACCTGAACAGAATCTTCTACGATACGATTTTCAATCCCAAAGCACAGCAATAAACTTTCTATTCTTGAAAGCCCTCTTTCTTTATTACCAACAACAACAAATTGTTTTTTAAAGAGAATAGAGAACACACAAGCGTGAAAAGAATCAGTAATAACAAATTCTGCATCATAAAATCCACGCAGCCATTTTTCAACAGAAGGTTTGATTCTCTCATTCAAAGGTTTTGTCTCATCGTTTTCATGCGGATTGGTTACCGAGAAAGCTCTTAAACATTTCTGGTTAGCAACATGCATTATCAATGCTCTTTTTTTTTCGTTTTCATCCAATATATAATTGAGTAAAGTTCCATTACTCTTAGGAGTATTTCTCTTTTGAAAGAAAATAGAATAATCTGCTTCATTTAAAAGCATTGTCGGATCAAGCACATGAACAGGATCTACATCAAAATACTCTTTACAAAGAGTAACACCATTAGTTTCTCTTACAGAAATCGCATCAAAAGCCTGGAGTAAAGCTTTGCATCTCCGAGTTTGATGGTCAGTATATTCCCAATCATCTGTACCAAATGATGCCGCATAGGACAATCGCTTGACATTCCATTTACATGTAAAAGAAAGAAATGCATTTTCGATTTCTTGTCTTCTCCATCCTGGGACGAAATACATAGGACGCCAAACCTGATCACTTCCAACAACGATTGCATCATAAGAATCTCCATCTAACTCTTTAAAGTTCCTTATCTCCTTTCGACGGATATAAGAATTGATAAATCTTTGAGTATTCTGTGAGACAACAGGTATAACTTTTTTGTTTTGATAATACTCATAGAATATCTTCTGATTTCTACCTAATATTTTTTTTATGATACGCTTCAAAAAACATTTTGGTATATCTTTAAATGGAGGCAGAGGCATTCTATTAGGCGTATCAAATACCACCACCTCATGCCCCATTCTTTCCAATACCGTTTGCAAAGCATAAGCCTGCAATATCCCTCCATAATTAGTATGGAGAGGCAATGTTAATATTCCTATTCTCATAAATTCTATTTTACTTTAAATATCATTTCGTTCCATAGCATCAATCTTTTTTATCAATTCAACCAAAGAACTTACCGCATATTTATCAATTAACGTTAATGTTTCAACAACTTCAGACAGTTTTCTACCAATTTCATTAAGGACAGACATGTCTGGTGTCAATTCTCGACTTATAAAATGACCTGTATCTGCTCCATATCTTCTATTCAGAAATCTATAGAAATGAAACTTTGAAGCATTCGACAATGATACAATCCTTTTAGCTATTAGTTCGGGATTTGCATCCTTGAATATTGGATATGACTGATAAGAATTACTTCTATCAGGCAACATTTTGTCCATGGAGTCAACAAGCTCCAATAAGTTATCATCCGATAAGTTTTCCAAAATCTCGGTATAATGATGTTCCAACTCTGTCAACTTTGTTGCGAACATTTCATTCAAGCTGCTATTAAACTTTTTGCGCAGTTCATTGTTGTCACTTGCCTGATTAATATTGGATAGCAAATTAATGATGTTACTTTTTATATCTGCGAATGAATCGGAAGAAGAAATGTCTGCAATCAAATTCTCGACATATGCTTTTGACGTATTAAAAACTTTGCTGTTCATCTCTTTTATCCCAAGGTCACTTAGTTCTATCAGAATTGATATCGCCTTTAAATAATCTTGATAATTTCGAAAATTTCCATCCATGACCGCTGATTCTGTCATAGCATATAGCCTTTCAAAATCTTCATTATTCATATCATAGTATTGATATAAACAATCCCAGGATTCCCGTTCCGTCGGAACTAGCTTAACATCCAGATAACCAGCCAAATCTATACCTTTCAAACAATAATCTGGTATGAGTGTAATATCATTGATTTCTCTGAATATATTCATGCCATATTTTATTTCTAATGGCTGATATTTTTGCTGAATAGCAGAAATCCTACGTTTTAGCTCTACCATCTCAGGTCTATCACTTGCTAAAGATTGAGCATATTTTTGTCTCCAATTAGCTATAATATCTTTATTAGACGTTGACATCTCAGAGTATAGCACAACAAAACGGATTAGGAAATGAAATAATTGCTTATTCTGATAAGGATTACCATTATCTATATGGATACCTTGAAATATCTGATTAAAGTCTCTAATACACTGTCGCAACACTCGTAGATTCGAATAGCCAGTCAACTTGAAAGCTTCTTTAATCGCTGAGATATGTTGCTGTACAAAATAGCTTGTCGGAATTTCATTTGCGAAACTAGTGATTGCCGCATCTACATCAGAATGGATTTCAAAGGTTCGACCGATGACCTTCTCTCTGAAACGATTAAAAGTCTCTTTGTCTGTGATTTCCGTACTATTACAGACGACAATCACTTTGAATCTGTTATGCTCTACAAACCGATTGATATATCCATACAATTCCTTAACACCAATGTTTGCCCGCTCCAAATCATCAAAGATTAAAATTCTGCGTCCTTTCAATTCCTCCTTTTTATCATTAAGCAAGTCCATCAAAGGATCTAACTTAAAATCTACAGTACCATCGTTTTTTTTGTCTCCGTCATAATCGACATTGAACCTTAGTGCAGCAGAAGCAACCATCTTTGTAAAGGTTTTGCCTATCTTATAGACCTTGCTATTCATAAATGGAAAAAGCAAGCCATTGATGGTATCATTGATTTGCTTGACCGTTTGAACACCAAACAAAGAGACATACATCGGAGTCAACTCATCTTCATCTTCTGTTTGGAATGTATCCAACCAACTTTTTATAAAAAATGTTTTTCCACATCCCCACTTACCATCTAAAAGCACAGCATATTGGGGATCAAGATCATCTTTATATTTGTCTAAAAATCGTAATACATCTTCGTTCATACCCTAACCTACCATTAAAATTTTAATATCTTATGATAATACAAGGTAGCCATACTCCTTGCCCTATTCCATATCATTTCTTCTTCCCAAACAGGATGCTTATCGGTAAACTCATGTACCCATTTATAGGTGGACTTTTCATAGACTTTCAGTTTCTCTGCGTAATCTATCTTATCCGCCTCAGTATTCAAGTTACCCTCCAACATAATCAAATTGCCAATGTTAGTAACATTTCCCTCATTACACTCAGGAAGAATATGCTCTATAGAAGAATCATCCTCAAAAATTTCCTTCTTCTGATAATAACAATTGAGCTTTTGAAGCGCATACTTACATTTCATATTAGCTGCCGTCGCTTTCTTGGTAAAGCAAAGAGAGATAAATTGCTCTGTAAACTGTTCTTCCGTTGGAATTAATGGAGTCAAACAAACATACAACTTCGACTGAATTATCTCCTTAGTTTGATTCTTACTTGAACTTTTTCTAATCGCTATGGAAAACTTTGAATAAATACCATCCAACCTGTTTGCCTTTCCTGACATCACTGCTGTATATGCAAAATGGAAATTCTCCAAAAACTGTATCACTTGTTTGAAATCTTTGGTAGATATCAAGTTATTATCTTTTACCCATAGCAATGCCATCAAAACAACTCGAACTTGTGCTATACCGAAGTAATTGGACAGCACATTAAAACTCTGCACTAACCAAAAATATTCCTTTCGATTATGGTAATCATCCCTGGTAGGTTTGATAATCTGAACATAATACTTGGCATTCTGTACTAATGAATCTAAAAAAGACTCATAATCACTAGTTTTAATGATTGACAAGAAACGATCGTATAGCAGACTTGCTCCAGTTTGCTTATAGCATGAATTCCAAAAATGGCGATAATATGTTCCGATTCCTACAGAAGCTAAATCACATTCATTGATGATGCTTTTCAGTTCATTCCATTTACATTTGGCATAATCTGCAGGTTCCGTCTTTCGAAGTTTCTCAAACAAGCGATTCTTGATTAAGTCTATTGCAGCAAGTTTCTTACCCTTAGCATTCAGTATCTCAAAAATACGATAAGCCTGATTAGTATCATCGGTAGAAATGGATATGAAGATACAGTTCAATATTTGGTCTCGGATAGCTTTGAGTATATCAATCAACCTTATGTCATTCTGAAAGCCATCACATTTTTCAGACATAAAATCCTTCAAATTCTTTTCTTCCAACCGAGAACGGAATAAGCGATAGGTAGTTTGAATACACAATTCCTCTTCTGAGGATGGCTCTTGCTTAACCATCTTCTCTCTATCCTGTATATAATAGGAGAAATAAGGATAACTACTCTCGCTCTTGATAATGCGGACTTCATTTCCATCATCATCACTTGTCATGATATAACTGAAAATCAGCTTACTCAAATTATCCTCACCTTTCTCTCTGAATATATCAGAGATGACAGAGAATAATATCGTTATCGTGGTGATGCGTTGTTGCCCATCCACTACTTGTATTTCCTTATCGCTTTTCTCATCGAAGTTGCCGATGAAAAGCATCGTGCCTAAAAAGTAAGAAGTGGTTTCCAGTTTTCCATCCTTACATTTCAGGCATTTGATAATGTCATCAAGAAACTCTTCACAATTTTTCTTCTCCCAAGAGTAATCTCTTTGGAAACGAGGTATCATAAATTGCCTCCCTGACTTTAACAGTGCCTTAATAGTTTTATCTGCTGGTTTTATGTTCATGGTTCTCAAATTTTAAATTTTATTATTCGTCTAAAAGTATATCACCAATACAGCGTCACCACTATATTACAAGTAGTTACACCTATCAGTTTTTTGAAAAAAGTTATTTTGTATCAATATTGCAGAAGATTAACATAGTAACATGGATGCAATTCTAATCAGGCTCACACGGATCTCACGGATTTCAAACAACTTCCAGACTCTACTTGCGAATTGGATATGCAGCACCCCCTTCCCGCCAGCTTTCGCCAGTAGGAAGGCGGCGCCTTAATGGTTCTGATTCAATCTAAAAAAATGAAATTATTGTTTTCCAATCTCGTCCTGGGCCTTCTTCAAGGCGCGGATTCTTAACTCCTTCTCTACTCGCTTCTTTACCTCCTTCTCTATCTCGTCCTCAATAATCTGGTTGAGAGGACGGGAGAATGGATGCCAACCGTAATCTTCGTTCTCCTTCGTGTGACAGAACAACACCGTGTCAACTTCCAACAATGCATCCAGGCGATCCTCCTCGCTATCATAATGGGTGAAAATCCAATTGGTGAAATGAACATACTCGGAGAGCAACATATGATCGCCCTTGTTCAAATGAGTGAAGAAAGTGCGGTTCAGGTGAAACTCTTTCTTGATGTCACTCTTCTTCAACACCCAGGCACGCATGTCTTCGGTCAACTCATGAAAAGTCGCCTTCTCTGAATAAATGTGCTTGGCAGACTTCACTAACTGGTTTGAAAACTTGTCGAAACGCTGCTCGGCAGTCTTCGACGAAATCTCAGCCGCGAGTTTCAACTTCTCATCGGCAGAAAGTAGGAATTTCTTTTTTCCATCGTTCCTTTTTAAACAAAATTAATATTTAAATTATCTATTTTTACCACAATGTGGTAAATTCCGATTTCCTATATCGCCTTTTTGCCGTAACTTTGCTGACAGTTACCGAATGGTGAACAGCGGGGTGAACACTTTCCCCAAGCATTCACCTTTTCGGCTCCGGGGTGAACCCTAGTAAAAAGAACTTTGTATATACAGCGCATGCTAGAAATATAAGAGTCTCTATTATAATGGGTTATATAGTGTTTTTAACACATTATTAACGCTAAAGGTTGGCATCGGGGTTCACCCTTCACCGACTTCATCGCCAAGTGTTCACCCACACTCTTAGTTAGAGAACGTTGCAAACAAGAAAATAGTATAAACAACTAATAATTTTATCAATATGGAAGAAGAATCAAACACCAACTGCATGGAAGAGACAGCTACGATGCCATCGTACTTCCCTTGCATCAAATCTTCGGAGAGCCATCGACTCGTCGACTGGCTGTATCTCAAGAGCGTGATTACCTCTAGCCCTGAGCTTAGAATGATGACCGAGACTTACCGCAAGCGCCTCGCCATCAGCAAGCAGTTTGCCGACCAGTACAAGCCTGAGATGCCTGCCATCACGGTTTCGGCGCTCATGGACGGCTACGGCAGACAACTTGCCAACTTCCTCAAACCTACCTACATGCTCCAGCTCGACTTCGACCATGTGAAGAAGGAATATATGGAGCATCTTATCCAACTGGTGAGAGGCGACCATCATACGATGGTAGAGTATATCACCGTGAGCGGCAGGGGATTCAGAGTGTTCTGCGCCTACCGTCCTGTGGATGACGACGACATCAGCGTGCTGGAACTCTTCGATGCCGTGCTGCAGAAGGCGATGGCTTACTACACCCAGCTCCTGGGTATGGCTCCCGACAAGCAGTGTGTAGATATCACCCGATGCGCCGGTCTTGCCTACGACCCAGATGCCTATTTCCGTTGGGATGCCGAGCCTTTTGCCTTGGGACCGAAGGACCTGAAGCCCCTCTATATGAAGAAGGCGTTGCAGGCGAAGTATTCTGCCAGGCGAAACGCCAAGGGCGGCAAGCGAACCATCAAGGTGAAAGAAGAGGCGAAGTCAAGCGACCAGGGGGCGCCTACCATCGAGGAGGCGGCTTCCCACATCAAGGAACTACTCGACTTGTGGGGCTATCGATTCGAACCAGAGCATCACAACGAGTACGTGTGGCACTTTGCCGACATCTGCATCTACTATGGCATCCCACTGGAAGAAGTCCAGTCCTACGCCGACCGTGAGTTTGGCTCCAGCTACCAGGATACGGCTTCCGTCGTCAAGTCTCGCTACAAGCATCTGCACCAGTTTGGCATCTGGCATTTCTATCGCCAGGGCGAGGGTCGCAGCGGCAAGCCATCAGTAAGACGCATCAAGCAGTGGCTACTCACCCACTATCTGTTCCGCCGAAACGTGCTGACGGGATTTTACGAGGTGGAGAGCCGCATCGTTTTAGACGGCAAGTATCCTGATTGGGTCCGCATCGACGACAACATCGAGAACTCCATCTGGAGCGAGATGGACGAGTCGGGGCAGCATCTCTCGGAGAAGACCTTGCACAACATCATCAACAGCGACTTCAGCGAGCCCTTCGACCCCTTGGTCGATTACCTGCGCAGTCTGCCGAAATGGAAGAAGGGAGAGGATCCCGACTACATCGACCAGCTTGCCGACCGCATCGAGGTAGAAAACCTGCCCGCCAACGAGCATACGCAGAAACTCTTCCGCTATTTCTTCAAGAAGTGGCTGGTGGCAATGGTAGTGGCGTGGGTAACACCGAAGGTGGTGAACCAGATGATACTCATCTTCGTGGGCAAGGGCGGCATCTTCAAGACCACGTTCTTCCAGATGCAGTTGCCCCCACAGTTGCGCCAGTACTTCCTCAACGACTCGACGGGAGCCTACACAGACAAGGACTTCATGGAGGCTTTCAGCAGCAAGGCTCTGCTCTGTCTTGACGAGTTTGAGATGGTATTCGGCAAGAACCTGAGCGCCTTCAAGAGCAACATGACCAAGGTGACATTCTCCATCCGCCGACCTTACGACAAGTACCGTTCGGAGATGCCCCACCGCGGATCGCTCTGCGGCACCACCAACAACCAGCAGTTCATCACCGACGAGGAGAACCGCCGCTACTGTCCTTGGCTGGTAAAGAGCATCGAGAGTCCGATAGACCACCCGATAGACTACGACCACGTGTTTGCCGAGACAGTAGCACTGGGTCGGGAGGTGATGAGCCATCCTAAGGGCGAGCCCCTGGAGTGGACATTCTGGTTGACGAGGGACGACATCGAGCTGATGCGCAGCCACAACCGCCTCTTCATGGTAGCCAACTATGCCGAGGAGCAGATACTCCGTTTCTACCGGGTACCGGAGCCTGATACGCCGCTACAGTTTATCAAGTTCCGCTACAGTGCCGAGATACTGGAGAGGATAGGTGTGAACCCTGCCCTTCGCCAGAATCTGAACAACCAGAATATCGGTAACGTGATGAAGCGTCTTGGATTCAAGAAGATTCACAAGAAGAACGGCAACGGCTGGGCTGTGATAGAGAAGGAAGGTAGCGAAATCAACAATGATTCCTTCATCGATCCTAACGATACCATGGAGGATTAAGTATCTTGGTTACGACAGCTAAGTATCATGGTTACGACAGCTAAGTATCATACTTACGGATGGTATCCGTGTGGGAAAATTTCAACATTAAACATTATAATAAAGTCTATGGATTTACGAAGTTACACCAAGCAGGAGTTAGCCCTGCTCTATTTTCCGGATTCCGACCCGGACGTGGCTAGAGCCCATCTGATGAGATGGATAGTAAGATGCACCCAGCTCTATGAACAGCTTATGAAGAGTGGATACAACAAGAGCTGCAAGGAGTTCAATCCCCTGCAAGTATCCTATATTTTCTTCCATTTGGGAGAGCCCTGATATTTATCAGTGATAATCGGTGAGTATCGGTGAGCAACGATGAGCATCGGTGAGTTGGGAATGAGAAATGTTGTATCTTTGCATTGTGATTCAGAAAGAAGAACATTAACCATTAACACTTAAAAACTATGTTGCTTTACGTACTAAAACTAAATCAGAACGCCAAGATGCCAGAGGCATACGGCAAGTACTACGCCTATCCAGTCATCACGCAGACGGTAGGTACCGACGGTCTGGCCGGACACATGGCTAGCCACAACACTCCTTTCTCCAAGGGAGCCATCAAGGGCATGATTACCGATATGGTATCGTGCATCAAGGAACTCACCTTGCAGGGTATCGCCGTGAAGATCGACGACCTCGCCATCTTCTCCATCGGCATCCGCAACAAGGAGGGAGCCGCCTCGGAGAAGGAGTTCACCATCGCCAAGAACATCGATGGTTTCCGTCTCCGTGCTCGTGGCACCGGTGAGTTCAGCGCCAAGACCATCAACCTCGATGCTACGCTGAAGAAGGCCACTGCTCTGTTAGGGGATGGCACCACCACGGATACCAACCCGGATACCGGGAAGGATACCACTGGTGGAGACAACACCGACCAGGGTGGTAGCGGAACCACAGGTGGTGACAACACCGACCAGGGTGATAGCGGAACCACTGGAGACGAGAATGTAAGCTTGTAGTAAGCCTAGCCTCCTGGCATCTGAAACAAGAGAAAGCGCATCGGCAGGATGCAGTCCGGAGTAATCCGAGGGCACATCAGGAATGAGTTCATCACTCATCATTCAACATTGTCAATTCATCGCCCTGAACGGATGCTTGCTCATCCTGCCCGCTTCCTTCTTGGTTTCCCACACTAATCATTAATCACTAATCATTAATCATCATGAAAGTAAACTGGAAATCCGTCATCAATTTCGTCATCACTGTCCTCACCGCCGTCCTCAGCACCTTCTGCATGCAGAGCTGCAAGTGATTTCGTGTTCAGTTAAACCATAATATAATCTAAAGAATCCAATGAAGAATCCAAGAAAAATCGATCTGATTGTGGTACATTGCAGTGCCACACGTGTTAACCAGGAATTCCCAGTAGAAGCCTTGGAAGCCTGCCACAAGGCACGTGGTTTCCACTCCATCGGTTACCACTATTACATTACGAAGGATGGCATGGTCTATCCCTGCCGTCCAGAAAACGAGGTGGGGGCTCATGCCCGCCACTACAACGCCCACAGCATCGGAATCTGCTACGAGGGTGGTCTCGACGAGAAAGGCAAGCCTGCCGACACTCGCACTCCAGCCCAGAAGGATTCTCTGGAAGACCTCCTCTACGGTCTCTCCCTCGACTATCCCGATGCCGAGATCCTAGGCCATCGCGACCTCCCCTGGGTTCGCAAGAGCTGTCCTAGCTTTAATGTCAAGGAATGGCTGAAGGAAATCGACTTCCATCTCTAGAAAGCCCGGGCAGTTCCCAGAAATTCGTGCTATTCGAGAGATTCGTGTTAAAAATCATCCCAGCTTGTAAGTCCTAAAAAACTTATGGGTTGGGATTTTTTCTTTGTTTATTCACATCATTTCTCTCCCCCATCAGCACTCTCACGGAAAGCCGCAACATGTTGATACTCTGAGAGTCCCCCGAATCGTATTATTTAACATTATATTTCATATAAAGATGTAGGAAACAATATGGTTGCACTAACAAATATACCTATAATATCACTAGCATCTATTCAATGACCTCATTTCTTTTAAATACTTTTCCTATCACTTTTTTGCGCATTATCTTGTCGATTCCAAAGAAAAAGATGGAAAATCCTACAGACAAGACGCAACCAAAACCTACAAGAATGAAATTAATCAATTCAGTTGTGTCTAAAACCTTATTTATTATAATTGGTATAGGAAGACTTGTCAATGTTACTATCAAACAAGAACGATATACACTCCAAATCTCAAACCACTTATAATCAACAATCCGCATTATAAGCCAAGGTTTTTGAATCATTCCTAAAATAAAATACTGTGTAAGGCTAATCCATGATAAAACTAATGGAGAAAAGCCCAACTTAAAGAAAACGTACGTAATAGGAAATATCATCAATCCCAAAGTTGGAGAAGTCAAAGCATTCTCACGTAATCTGCCTTTGGCATAAAGGGCAGTATAGAAAGATGTATCAAATACCTGAAACAAACTCTGTACGATGACTATCTGAAGAAAAGGAACGGTATAATCAGGTACCACACCTAACCATAGCTTCAATAAAGGATAAGCCAACAAGCAAACAGGCAAGGCTATCAAATACATCATATAATAAGAGAACTTAGTACTCTCCAACAAAAGATGCTTTGAGCCTTCATAGTCCCCAGCCGCGTATTTTTTTACAATTTGTGGGTTGGCAGCCTGTCGAAAGTTTGAAACGAATTGATTGGCTGCCATATTTACCTGAAGCGATATGGCTCTTGCAGCAACTACGGCTGGTGCAAAGAACATATTAAGTAAAACCAATACACCTTGACTATTGAGAGCTATTGAAGTACTTGCAAACATACTCCACCCAGAGAAGCCAGCAATTTCTTTAAAAATCATCTTATCAAAAGAAAAAGAGAAACGAGCTTCACTAAAATGACGAGCGCAATAAAAACGATAGAAGCACATGACACCTACTTGCACACCTAAGAGTAATGTTGCATACATCATTAATCTATCGAAATTTCCAATCGTCAACAGATAACAGATCAACAACTTAGCTGACACCTCAAAAATACTCATATATGCATATATTGACATTTTTTCATGCGCAACGATAGTAGCATTATATGGAACCTGAGTTAATGTAAAGACTGCGGTTAATATAGATAGATGATATGTATAAACTGCCGCCGCTAATCTATCAGGGGCAATAACCATCTTATTATATAAAAACCAAAGTCCAATGGTCTCAGCCACAATCACTACCAATATTGCTATCAAAATATGGATATTGAGTGTTGTTGAAAAGGTTCTTTTTAATTTCTCGGAATTACCTTCACCTAAAGCATAAGTAAGAAATCTAGAAGATCCTGTAGATAATGCCCCATTAATGAAAGATAAAAATCCGACTACTCCACCTACAGCTTGATAAATTCCATAGTCATCTACTCCTAACTTCTGCAGGATAATACGTGAGGTGAATAGTGAAATCACCATCGTAAACATCATACGGAAATATAGGAAAAGAGTATTTTTTGCTATTGTCTTATTGTTTGTTTGTTCAGACATTTTTTATTATTTTTCGATTTCCCAATAATATAGGAGCTTTTTTTGAAGCTATAACAATTATCATACAACAAAGAAATAAAATACATAATGCGACCAATAAAGCTGCCTCTACGGTTGCAGAATGTATCCACCCTTTGAATAATGATAAATAAATTATTTTTTGAAAACCAAGTATTATAATCGTTCCATTAGAAATAAGCAATATCATCTTTAGTTTAATGAATTCTATTAACTTAGAGATAGCCAGTACCAATAAAGTTCCACTGACACCACTTAGTAAAAACAGAACAGGATACCCACCAAAATAGCATGCATTGATACTAAGACATTGTCGTTGCGTATAATCAAGATTTACACTGGCAGAAAGCACCAATAACAAAAGACTTATCATCATAGTAACTATTGCTATATAGTTATTATTGAATAAATATTTTATCATTGATTTTAGCTTATATCCTAACATAAAAAACAAAAAGCCTACAGAGGCTGAGTCTATTCTAAACGGCAAGAAGTTTCCTCTATAAAGAACAATTATACCTAGTAAAGTAAAAATTAGCCCCCCCACTTTGCTATACTTACTTGTTGAAGCGCATATTTTTATCAAAGCTAAAGCCCACAGGAACCATAAAGGCGAAGAATATTCGCTTTGAAAGCCAAGGAAATCTCCAGCAGATGCAATTCCGATGACATTGACCACTACATCTTTTACAGAAATATCTCCACTAATCCATCCTAAACTTCCCATGATTAAAAGACATATAGCACTCATCAAAAAGTATGGCCGTATCAATTGTACCCAAACCTTAGCTATAGTATCTTTAAAACATTGCTGTTTATGAAGCAATCCGCTTATTATAAAGAAGCAAGGAATGTGGAACAAAGTAATTGTATGCATAAGATACCATACAGGAGAAGGCTTAAAATCAATTCCCAAATAGTAAGTATAATGTCCTAGTACAACCAGAAAAATACAAAATGCCTTTGCATAATCTATATAATTTGGTCTTTCCATAAACATCAAAGTATTGAAAAATCACAATTATCCGGATCATATCTCAAACGACTATTGATATTGATGCTATCTATTGATTGCATATCAGTAGGTGCTAGTTCAAAATCAAAAATATCAATATTTTCTCGCTGACGTTCAGGATTCAAAGAACGAAAAACAGGAATAACGCCATTTTGATAATGCCATCGCAAAATTATTTGAGAAAGGCTTTTATGGTACTTTGAAGCAATGTTCTTGAGCAAAGGTAAACGGGTCATTCTCTCATCAAATCTTGCCAGAGGAGTATAAGCCTCCATGGTTATTCCCAAATCTTGGCAATCAGAAATCAGTTTTTTTTGAGAAAATAAAGGATGAATTTCAACCTGATTTATTGAAGGAACAACACCTGTTTCATTAATAATTCTTTCCAAATGGTGCTTGTGACAGTTTGCGACGGCAAGCGTCCTTACATATCCTTCGTCTCTTAGTTTTATCATTTCTTTAAATGTATCAACATAAACATCAGTTACAGGCCAATGAAACATAAGAACATCTATGTAATCCACCCCATATCTCTTAAGACTTTGAAAGAAGGTCTCACGAACATTTCCTTTCAACTGAGCACCATTTGTAATACGTGTCGTTAAAATAAACTCTTTTCTATCAATTCCCGAGTTTCTTATAGCCTTTGATATCAAATCTTCCCTACCATAAGCAGCAGAATAATCAACAAAACGAAGACCACATTTAAAGGCAGATAGTACAGCTTCATAATATCTGCGTTCCAATATTCTAAATTCTATATGATTTTTACATTTTTGCAAAAAACCATGCGGAGTTTTTCTTCCTCTACACATTATACCTGGGCCAAAACACAATGCTGGCACCTCTACTCCGTTATTCAATATCACTTTATCCATATTATTTTTATTAAACTGAAATGTTTAAACAAACATTAATTATGGGCGCCAAAAAATGTTTTCAGCAATCACCTTAGCAGGATTACCTGAAGCGATGCAATGAGCAGGGATGTTAGTTGTAACAACACTATTAGCAGAGATGATTGCACCCTCGCCTATTGTAACACCCTTCGTGATACTAACGTTTGAACAGATCCATACATGGTCACCAATGATGACCGGTGCCTTGTCTTTGTATCCCTTGATGATGACATGATGACCGCCATTGTTATCTCGTATCCAAACATCACGACCAATGTGGACATCATCACCCATTACGATCTTCTCTGAACAAACAATATTCAAACCAATATTGGTAGCACAACTACCTATTAACAACTGTGCGCCCTTGAATACCTGCACATCACTATCATACTTAAAATAAGAATTACCTTTACCAAAACTCAGTCTGGCACCATCTTCTACCAAAAGGCGGAATTCACCCTTGCTACCACGTGTTCGCTTCTGATTAAGACTTACCTGACCACCAACTTCAATATTTGCAGTCTTGGCGATATCTATGGCACAATGAGAAAGGACATTGAAGACTTTTCCTTCTAACAGGTTGCTATGGATATTCTTTCTACAGTAATTCCAATATAAGATACGGAGCAACTGCATTGGGTTCTTCTTGTTGTGATAAATGACACTAAGGATATTCTTTACCTTACGCTTAGCAGAAATCTTGTCATTACTCTCGTATGGGAAGAATTTAGCTGCACATTTATCAAATGGCATTTCATCAAGTGCCTTAAAGAATTCATCTCGATTGATATTGGCAGGATAAGGAAGCTTACCACCCATAATTGCAGTGCTATTACCTGGAACGATATCCTTCAAAGAAAACTCTTTAACAACTAACTTATCCTTTATCTTATCAAAGTATTCCAAACCTTTCTTGGAATTAATCATGATAAGAGAGGTTCCTAAGTTCTGTTCCAAAGAAGGATCTACCTGACCGATACCCCAGAAATCACCAAGAGTGATGTCACTCATACGTGGAATCCCCTTGAACTTACATTCATAACAAGAAGGGCGCTCAAAGACATTGTCGTGGTAACCACGACGATAATCATCCTCATGACCTTCGCCATAATATACCTGACCATTCTCGAATGTTATCTTTCTGGCTAGACTATGCCAACCATGATCCTTGTTCTTGTCCTTAATAGATACAATCTTAGAACCATATCTAGCTTCCAAAGACTCCTTGTACTTCTCAAAGACCTTTGGAGAGTTCGTTGCACGACAAAGGAAATCTACAATGATAAGATTTTCGTAATCCTTACGAAGGAAGCTTCGCAGAGCAGCCATCTGACAAGGTGAGCCACAGGCTAAAACCTTTTCGCCAGCAATCAGCAACTGCTTGATCTGTTTATACAGACCTTCCGCATTACTTTGTACATACTTGGAACTACGAAGGCGCTTCAAATCTTTCTTATCATTAGAAATGAAGTTGAATACCTTCAAGTCATCCGTATAGATAGCGCCACTAACATATCCCTTCTGCTTATACATGGCTTGTGCAAGAAGAGTAAAGATACCACCAGATGTACTATCAAAGCGAATAACAATATCCTTGTTATAACCACCAAAAACCTTTGGCTCAGCCAAATCATTATGCTTCAACTTATCGATGTTGATCATCGGACAAATTTTCTCGCAAAGATGACAATCAGTACACTTTTCCTTATCTACCTCTGGATACCAGAATCCTTCATGGTCTGTATGGAAAGTAATCGCCTGGGCATGACACACATCACCACAAGCATGACAACCACAACAATCTTTTTTATTCTTTATATCAATCATTTTAATAAACCTCGTTGAATTTTTCCATTCTGAGTCTTTGGTATTTCATCTATCCATTCATAGTGAACAGGAAGTTTATAAGACTCTAGTTTACCGTTCAGTTGGTTTTTAATTTCATCAAAAGTAATGTCACTATCTTTGTCTTTCACGATGAATGCCTTAACAACCTCGCCAAGAACACCTTCCTCATCTGGCACGCCAATACAAGCACAATCTGCTATACCCGAAATTTTGAATAATTGCTCTTCTACCTCTATAGGACTTACCTTCTTACCACCGACATTTATCAGTTCTTTCTTTCTGCTTATTAAATAAATATATCCTTCTTCTGTCTTATATCCCCAATCACCTGTACGGAAATAATCACCAAAGAAAGATTCCTCTATTGGCAAGTCAAGATATCCATGAGTTACATGGTCACCCTTTACACAGATTTCACCTTCTTGATTTACACCACATTCTATTCCATTTTCATCCAGCACCTTAATATCTGTATTTGGTGAAGCCTTTCCTACAGAATCCAAATGTGCTTTATCCTGATGAAATTCCATGAAAGCAGAACGAGAAGCTTCCGTCAAACCATAATGCATACATACTCTGGTATGAGGAAGCAGATCGGCAAGTTCCTGCTTCTCATCCTTTGAGAAGAAGGCACTGCCCATTTCTATATATCGAAGCTGATCTTTGAAATCACCCAGTTTATCGCCTGTAAGTTTTTTGAGGTATCGCCAGCTGGCAGGAACCATCGTGAAACCTGTTACATGGTCTTCCTCCATCGTGCGATATATCTTCTTTACATTGGCAAAGCTACCGAGCAGGATTAATGTCGCTCCCTTAGACAGACAGCATCTTACTCTACCCAAGCCAAAGGAATGGCTGACAGGAAGAGCTAGAAGTTCGACATCTTCCTGTGAATTACCAATAAACTCATTGATATTTCTTGCTGCAGCAGCCTCATTGTCATAAGTCAAAGGCACCCCCTTAGGTTTACCTGTAGTACCTGTTGTAAAAAGGATGTCTGCTACTTCATTTCCATCAGGAAACAAAGGTGTAGAGAAATCAGCAGATAACTCAGCAAAGTCTTTCAATCTAGCCTTAGCAACCTCCTGTTCGCTCTCATCAAAACCAACCAGAAGATTAGCATGCGTTTGCTTCACAATATAATCCAATCTAGTAGGATTCGTAGCTGCATCAATAGGAACTACCTTTAATCCAGCTAAGTGTGCACCAAAATATGCATACACAAACTCTATCTGCTTACCAGCTGCCAGAATAACAACATTTCCTTCGTTTTGTGATAATTGAGATTTGAAATAATCTCTTGCTCCCAATATGCGTTGACACAACTGAAGATATGTTGCAGATTTCTTTCCACTTTTTACAGCTATCTTATCGGGCTGTACGGCCGCCCACTGCCATATTTGTTTTTCGATACTTTCTAACATATAAATATCCTTTGTACTATATTGTTCTATTGTACCGTCTCGTAATGTTCTCAGAACTCTAAGATTATATTATTCTGTCAAATCTTCAATGAGACTAACAATATCGGACACATCCTCCAAGTCCATAATCATATCAGATGTTATCTTCACATTAAATTCCTTCTCCAACTGTGAGATGATCTCAACATTATGAAGAGAATCCCACTCATCTGGCTCACCGATTTCGGTATCCATATCGATTTCTGTTGTTGGTACATTAAGTACACGTGCTATCAATTCTATTACTTTTTCTTCCATAATTTATTTTGTATTTAATATTTTACTATTTTTATACCCTTGAGCCACACTTTCTTAAACTTCTATCTAATATCTAAGACGGTACTGAGGTATCCTCACTGCTTTCAATTTCGATAATAGCAAATCAATCGCAGTTTTTTTATTTTCCAAACTCCTTAATTCTCTGTTCCTCTTTCAATGAGCAAACAAGCAGTTGTCCGTGTTTCTCGGCTACAATACTGCTGGCAATACATACCGTCATAAGGTTCAGGGAAGCTTTGGCGGATATCAGTTTTTCTAAAATCATCCTTCAATAGTCTTTACGACCCTTTCGATTCCCCTTACAGGGGACAGAAACCTTCTTTACCATTAAAGAAGTCATCTTTTCGAATCCCTCCGTCTCCCTTTAGCCAAAGGGAACTCCACTTTCTCACCAAGCCTCTCTTTCCTCAGGAACGAGAGGATGTAACCGCCCTACAGTGCTATTTATGTCCCACCTGTCCCTCCCCAGCGGGAGGGTCCTTACCCTATACCCAAGCCCTAAATCCCTACCATAGGGATTAGGGATGTAACCGCCCTCCGGTGCTCAGAACCGCTACGCTATAGGGTTGGCGGACCATCAAAGGTCTCGCCATGTTGTGCGGGATGGGACCGCCTGGCTAACGAAAAGGGTACTAATGCATCAATCGCTGTACAATACCGGCTAACTCATCAGCATACGAAGCGGTATCTTCTACATATTCCTTATTTACAAGTATGTACAAAGATAAATCATTTCTTCTAAAATGCTCGAACTTGTCATCAGAAACCGTTGAAAGCACGAAACGACGATAAAGACGGAAACGACGGGATACCATTCCATTCTGATCTTTTTCGTCTTCTGCTCCAATAAAAAAGAAAGAAGCTTTTTCATCTCGCTTCAATACATCTAACATTATATGAAACATCGTATAGAGTATCGTTCTCACCTCGAAAGTATTGGACCGAAGACTAAACTTATTTTTACTGTTGATGTTTGCCTTATCGAAGAACTTCACACAATAAGCGTGTTTCTTATAACATTCAACTCTTACGATATAGGCATGATGGGATTTGTCTGACTTAAACCGATATTGCAAGGTTTGAATCAGATACTCATCACTCTCACTTTTATCTATCATTTGAAAGATAAAAGGATAACCATCAGACATCAATCGCTCCATTAGATTAACTTTTTATAAACAGGTATTGCTACCTTATCCATTTCTTCTTTCGAAACCTTAACAACTCCGGGAGTTGCATCGAAATAATCTACAGGATAACGATACTTGCCATTTGGCATCAAAACCTTAGTTACACGGCGAAAGAGAGAGATACCCTCTTCTGTAACTATCTTTGTTATCGTCTTATCAATGATCTTTCCCATAATTCTTTATTTTTATTTCAATTACGCCTGCAAATATAAGGGTTTTCTATGAAACAAACAAATTTTTAGAGGAGTTTTTGCTTCTTGCTCTAATCTCCCCCAGATTAACGTATGAATCCCTCCGTTCAATGGTCTTTACACCCCCTTCATTTCCCCCGTTTGCGGGGGACAGAAACCCCAACGGGAGGGTCCTTACCCTATACCCAAGCCCTAAATCCCTACCATAGGGATTAGAATGGCT
>ERZ1034678.59-NODE-59-length-57934-cov-10.761952_pt1 | contig 57934 bp, 100 predicted proteins | sample MGYA00520640_ERZ1034678 | MGnify/ENA primary metagenome ERZ1034678 (study PRJEB33766, sample SAMN09781767) | gut metagenome | biome: gut microbiome | host: Homo sapiens | place: Madagascar | study: EMG produced TPA metagenomics assembly of the PRJNA485056 data set...
ATACCCCCCTCTGCATCGCGCCGGTCTTTGAAAATTCTCCGGGGGAAATTTTTGATATTTGGTTTCCTAATCTTTTTAACGCGGGTTGCGTTTTAGGATAGATGGTAAGTCACTTCACAAAAATTTTAGGAGGTTATATTCATGAAGACGATCGAATGTCTATCAGAGCTAATTGAGGACGAGTTGTCCGATGCTGAAAAGTATGTCGAGTTAGCACTCAAGTATGAGGATGAAGACAAAGAGACGGCAAAGTTATTCTACGATCTATCGAATGAAGAGATGAAACACATGCAGCGGCTTCATGACCGTGTTGCAGCAATCATTTCCAACTATCGGTCAAAGAATGGCGAGCCGCCAGAATCGATGCTTGCAGTTTATAACTACCTCCACAAGAAACAGATAGAGAGAGCTAAGGAGGTAAAGATTCTTCAAGACATGTTCGGGTGATAATTATGGCTACAAATATGGAGCAGTTAATTACTCAGACCCTGAACAGAGTTTCAGAGAAAGGCGTAGTTACTTCCGCCGATCTATTTGTGCTCCGATATTGCCAACAGGCAGAAGCTCGGAGGAACAAAACGCCAGCCTATAAGCAAATCCTAAATGGTGTTGGGGATGTTGTTGGAATCGTCCGCACATTTTTGGGAGGAGGTGAATAAGCATGGCTAACGGATACCCTATGATGAACTACGGCCGCCCGTATCCCAAAACCCCGGAGCAACTTCAAAGTGAAATGCAGGCGTCCATAGATCAGTATCAGAACATGTTCCAGGCATACCAGATGGCTCCACAAACGCAACGCCCACCAACTCGACGAGGCGGGGAGTATTTCGAAGTCGCAGACGCACATGAAATGGAAGAGGCTCCGACCCGGTTAGACGGGACAGCGGCGCTTTTCTTCGATTTCAAGAACCGAGTGTTTTGGTCAAAGAAATACGTAAATGGCGGGCATTCAATTCAGACCTATCGTTTCGAGCCAATTCTTTCCAATAGTCTAACCGCAGAGGAAGATGTTGATTATACAAAAGAATTGGAAGAGAAACCCAAGGAAAACAATAACGATTCTATGGAAGAGATCAAAGAATTATTATTGAAACTTGTAGAAAGGGATGAACAACGTGGATCTAAACGGAATACTAAACCTTCTGGACGCGATAGCGAATCCACAGGAGCTTCAGGGGAAAGCACTTAATGCGTTAGCCCAGAAGAATCCTCAAACGGCTTCTGAAATCGCGCGATTAATCAAAAGCGGAGCGAACCCGTCGGAAGCAATTGCAAAATATGCTCGTGAAGGAAAGATCAATGCCGAACAGCTTGATAAGCTCCGCTCTGTCTACAACATGTTAAAGAAAAGGGGATTAAAAAAATTTTTCATACCGGATAGCGTATGGGAAGAAGCAAAACGAGCTATGACGTGTAACACGCCCGAACAAAATTGGTTTTAACTGACAGGGTGCGCAACTGTTAGTTGAAATAAATTTTTATTAGGAGGGCTTACACATGGCAGACATGACCGAACTGATGCAGTACAAAATGCTGGAGGACGACAACAAAGGCGGAGGTTGGGGCGCCGGAGCTTTTCTCTGGGTCATCCTGATTTTCCTGTTCTTCCTTGCATTCAGTGGCAACGGGCTCTTTGGTCGTAGAGGTGATGGTACTATGGCGGTTACTCAGGATCTTTCTCAGGTCGAACGCGATGTTCTTACGGGCAACTGCGGAACGCAGAAAGAGATTCTTCAGAACCGCTACGAGAATCAGCTGGCCTTCTCTGCTCTGGGAACCCAGATGCAGACGTGCTGCTGCGATCTCAAGACGACCATTATCGAACAGAACCAGATCACCCGAGACCTTATTCAGTCGCAGTACATTGACGAGCTCCGTACGTCCCTCAGCGACGCGAAGACTGCGCTCAGCAATTACAACCAGAACCAGTACATTCTGGGGCAACTCGGTCAGTGGTACTCCCACCCCAGCGTAAACCCCAACACCTGCTATAACAACTGCGGTTGCAACAACGGGTGTGGTTGCGGTTAACACCGTCTGTCAGAAGCTCTAACAGTTATGCTACCTCTGGGTTTAACAACCCGGAGTTTTTCATTTTATGGAGGGGATTTCAAAATGGCATGTTCCAACAACCGTTATCGAAAATCTTCGGCGGTTGCCATTAACTCTGCGTCTCAGGCTTTCGTAGCAGCCGGAACCACACTTCAGCCCGGCTCGGCAGTGTCCGTAACCGGATGTTCCTTGTCGGTTGCCAATTCCGGTATTCAGGTAAATTCTGATGGTCTTTATCAGATCGAAGCAGCCGTGACCTTCACGCCTTCTGCTGCGGGCGTAGCCATCGTACAGATTTACAAAGATGGAGTCCTACTTCCTTGCACAACCCGTCAGCTGACTGTGGCGGCGGATTCTGTGTATACTATCAGCACGTGCGCCCCTGCGATTTGCGCCGCTTCCTGTGCTATGGTTCGGCCAGTGTTTACTACCCAGATCAGTGGTGTCGCAGGCACAGTCAATTACACTTGCATGAGCGGAGTTAAACTCGCTTAATCCCAGAGAGAGGAGGTACAACTTTGGGTAAGCGTATAACGCCCGTCGACACAACGAAAAAAGTCGCACGACGTCCGGCTATAACACCGGAGGCGCGAGAGAATCAAATGATTGCTTTAGCTGTCGACCTGGCGGAAAGACAATTACTTGAAGGGACTGCCTCCTCTCAAGTTATTACACATTATCTGAAACTCGGTTCAACGAAAGAACGGATCGAGAAGGAAATTTTGGAAAAACAAAAAGAATTAATTACAGCAAAGACGGAAGCGCTGAATTCTCAGAAGCGTTCGGAAGAACTATACGAGAAGGCAGTCCGCGCATTTGCTGTATATAGCGGTAACGCATCAAAGAGGACGGAAGAAGATGACGAGGACATATTCTGAGTTAGTTTCTATTCCTTCTTTCGAAGAACGTTACCAGTATCTTCGATTACTCGGGGCAGTAGGGGATGAGACATTTGGGTTTGATCGAATTTTCAATCAGATGTTTTATCGGTCTGGGGAATGGAAACGAGTACGAAAACAAATCATACTTCGCGACAATGGATGCGATTTGGCATTTCCGGGTCGAGAAATTCGATACGAACCGATCATTATTCATCACCTGAATCCCATAACCATAGATGATATTCAGGAAAAAACGGACTATCTGTTAAATCCGGAATATTTGATCTGTTGCAGAGATAAAACACACAGAGCGATCCATTATGGAGATGAGTCTCTTTTAAATCTTAATACGGTCGAGCGGCGACCGAATGACACTTGCCCCTGGAGGTGATGATATTTGGACGATAGCATTTTGGATTCAATTAAAAAAATACTTGGCATGCCGCCGGATTACGACGCATTCGACACGGATCTGGTGATCCATATTAACTCCGTCTTCGGGATTTTGGCTCAGCTTGGGGTCGGTCCCGCTGGCGGTTTTTCTATCTCTGACAACACAACTTTATGGAAATCCTACTTGGGTGATTCAAAAGATTTAGAAATGGTGAAAAGCTACATGGCGTTGAAAGTCCGGCTGGTCTTTGATCCGCCGACAATCGGCGCAGTTATGGATGCTATGAAGGAACAGATTCGCGAGTATGAATGGCGGCTGAATGTTCAGGTAGATCATTGAAAAAGGAGGTGATTTCATGACCAATCAGATTTCACAGGGCGATCAGTATCATATTTCTATGGCAATCAAGTTTAACAGCGAAACGGTGGACATAAGCAAAGTCGAAAAAGTAGAGATCACATTGCATAACAAGACGAAGCTTTATCCTGAAGAAATTACTTATTCAGACGGGGTATTCCTCTATCCGATTACACAGGAAGAGACATTTTCGCTACCGAGAATTGTCGAAGCACAGGTACGGGTGAAGTTTAAGAACACGGATGTTTTCACAAGTCCTACGGAACAGATTGATGTCATCAGATCGCTTTCGAAGGAGATTTTATGAATGGTCTTGTTACGTTTGAGATCAGGACACCCAGAATAACCTTCGATGTACTGCCTACTCCGGCATTAGAATTTACTATTCAGGCGGCATTCGTTGAGGGTGTCGGAAAAGATTATACCGGTCCATACGAAGTAACCCCGCAATTTTACAAAGACATCCTTCTTCCCACGAAAGGCTCGATGCCTAAGGAGGATATTACCGTGTTAAAAGTGCCGCAATATGAAGTCACCAATGCGGCTGGTGGAACAACTTTAATTTTAGGAGGGGAATAATATGGCTGCTTTACCCGAAAAATACATTAACAAACTGGTCGTTGGCGAAAAGGTTAAATTCGATTTAACGCAGGATGATATTACGCCTGACAAACTGGCGAAGGGCATTAAAGCCCATGATAAATCCGGTGCGCCGATCGTTGGCACCAACACGTATGATGCTGATACCGGCGATGCGACAGTAACTGCTGCAGAAATCCTCAGCGGCAAGACTGCGTACAAAGCCGGTTCCAAGATTACCGGCACGATGCCCAACCAGGGGGCCAAAACACTCAACATCACAGATAAGGCCACCCCGGTAACCATCCCGATGGGTTTTCACGACGGCGGCGGTCAGGCGCAGATTGACGCAACGGAAGCTGCAAAGATTATCCCAGGCAACATCCGCGATGGTATCACCTTGCTCGGTGTGACCGGCACTATGTCCGGCACGGAGGGCGCGAAACCGCAGGCCAAAACTGTTACGCCGACATTCGAGGCGCAGGAGATTGTTCCGGATAGCCCTGAGTACAACTATCTTTCGTCAGTCACGGTCGCCGCGATTCCTGTAAGTCAGACTGATAATTCTGCTGGAGGCCAGACGCTGAAGATCGGAGTGTAAGATCATGGCGGTAAATAAAGTGGATCTTAACGGGGGGACAGTGCTCGACTTAACCGCCGATACCGTAACCCCTGGGGCATTGGATGTCGGGGTTACTGCCCACGATGCTCGGGGGATTAAAATCGTCGGGACACGCGCCCCAAGTGCAACGTGGTATGAAGGCACAGAAGCGCCGTCGAATACGCTCGGAAATAATGATGACCTTTATTTGCAGAACCCGCCGGAGGTGTAATATATGGGAACTTTTAGCAAAGTAGAACCAGTAAACGTAGTAGGTTGGAGCAAGGAAGTATCTGGCGACTACGTTAGCATGTACAACAAAGGAAAGTACGGCTATGCCTACTATTCTAAGTGTGCTATTACACGACTTTCGGACAATTCCATTTGTGTGCGGATAAAGATGTATTCCAGCGGGATCATGGGCTGGGGCGCGGCGAACAAAACATCGTACCTTCCATGGGGCAATAATGGTACGGTAAATGAATTTGGCCCGGAAGAAACATACATTTATGGTGACGGCTATTATCTCGCCGCTACTTATTATTACACGCTTCCGGCATCCTATAAGGGCGCGACAGTAACCGCCGGAATGACATGTGGGCGCAGACCCACTACAGCGAACAGCCCGGTTACACTCACGGTGCCAGAACCGGTCGGAAACATGTTGTATCTAAACATCAACGGCGTTTGGCGTCAAGTGGAGCTGCATTGTAATGCCGCAGACGTATGGAAAGAAGCATTCGGATATGCCAATATTAACGGCATATGGAAATAGGAGTGTAAAACATGGGGACATTCAGCACAGTAGAGCCGACGAATATAACGGGCTGGAGTGAAGAAGTATCTGGCGAATGGGTCAATATGTACAACAAAGGGAAATACGGTTATTCCTATATGGCTCAATGCGCCGTGACCCGCCTTACCGACAATTCCATATGCGTCCGAATCAAGATGTGGTCTAAGGCAATCATGGGCTGGGGCGGAGGAAATAATGCAGCGTACCTTCCATGGGGTAATAATGGCACGGCAAACGAATTTGGCCCAAGAGAAACATATGCCTATGGTAGCAATGCATATGTAGCGGCAACATATTACTATACACTTCCCGCATCATATACCGGCACAACAGTGACTGTCGGAATGACCTGCGGGAACAGGCCGACTTCAGCAAATAGTCCGGTCACCCTTACTGTGCCGGCGGCAGTGATCACCCGAGCCCTTTGGAAGAAAAAGAATGGTACATGGGTGAAAATTGCGAATTTAACCTAAAGGGAGGAAAAGAATGAACGGTTTTGATATTTCCAGCCATCAGACTGGGATCGATCTGAGCAAAATCGATTGCGATTTCATTATCACAAAGGCGACGGAAGGGTATTACTATACGAATCCGGATTTCGTTCGCTCGTTTGAGCAGGGGATTGCTACTGGGAAGCGAATGGGCATCTACCATTACGCTAACGGTACGGATCCCATCAGAGAAGCGAAGTTCTTTCTGAAGAAGATCGAACCCTATCTGGGGAAGGCAATTCTGTGTCTCGACTGGGAACGCAGCAACAATCGAAGCTATGGCTATAATGATGCCGATTGGTGTATGCGTTTCATGGATTACGTGTATGACACAGTGGGCATTAAGATGTTCCTTTATATTTCTGCCGGCCTCAGACATAAGTTCCAGAAGGTACTCGACAAATACTATTTCTGGGCAGCTCAGTATGCTGATTTTTCGCCGGTTTACAAATTCCAGGAGCATCCTTGGAATGAAGGGGCGTATGAGTGCGAAATTCGTCAGTATACCTCCTGCTTCTGGATGCCGGGTATTTGGCGTTCTCGTCTGGATACGAATAAGGCGTATATTACCCCGGAACAGTGGGATGCGATGGCCGCACTTCCCGCAGAGGTGCCCGATGATCCGGCGGAATCGAAATACACTACGGACGAGCTTGCGCAACAGGTTCTGAACGGCAAGTGGGGGAATGGCGGTGAGCGTCGCCGCCTGCTTGAAGAGGCCGGGTATAATTACGAAGAGGTTCAGGCGCGAGTAAACGCGATCCTGGCTGACGAAAACATTACTCGACTGGCCAGAGAAGTCATTGCCGGAAAGTACGGGAATGGTAATGAACGGCGTGAAAAGCTTGGCGAGATGTACCAGCCGGTACAGAAACGCGTGAACCAGCTGCTCGGATACAGGCGTTAAACAGAAAAAGAAATTAATACTGTAATGTAGCAATTTACGGGGTTAAGACATTTAACCCCTTTGAACGACGTTCGAAATCTGATGGGGGAAGCAGACTCGTCTCTTTCATCTCCTTTCAGACGAATCTGTATCAGATCGCCTCGGACGTCCTTCAAGGGGGTTAATTTTCTGCCTAAGGAGGTTGACATAATATGGGTAAGAATTATTACTCCATGTACGATAAGGGAAAGAAGCAGGATGAAACAGCGGAAAAGCCTGTCGTCGAAAAGGAGCCCGCTGCGCAAGAAGAGAAGCAAACCAAAGTGAAGAAGGCACAGGTCGTTGACTGTGTCTGTCTCAACATTCGAGCAATGCCGGATATGCAGGCGAAGATCCTGTCTGTGGTGAATGCCGGGACGGAAATCGTGGTCGACGAAAAGTCCCCGGATAAGAGTTGGTGCGGTGTGACGCTGCCGAACGGACAGGAAGGCTATGCTATGCGGAAGTTTCTGAAGATTCTGTAATCGGAGGAAATTCAAAATGGAATATGTGTTTTACCATTCTTCAGAATTATACCATTATGGCGTAAAAGGAATGAAATGGGGTGTACGAAAGAAATCCCGTCCTGCGAACATACAATACAGCTATAAAACTCCGGATCAGGTTCGTCGTCCTCGGTTGCCGAAGCAAGAATATGCCCATGTTCTCAGCGAAGTGGCTACACATATAACCGAAAAACAACGTAACCTTCGCGTGTTCACAAGAAATATTGGAAAGAATGTTTACACTATTCTTAATAATTTTGATAACACTTATGATATACTTGGTAAAAAAGCCATTCGCAAAGACTATTCCAATTTGTATAAGAGGTCGAAAAAATGATGGAATATTCGAATATTAGTAAGGCGTTATGTAAAAAGCTGATTGCCCTATGCGACGACCAAGAGTATGTATGCGGGATCTTAAATGAGCTCGAAACTGACGACAACATGCAAAAACTCTTAGATTTCATTGACTATGGAAATACTGTTACGCCCGAAAGTGTATGCCTTTATGCGTTAGAAATTATTAATTAGTTTTTGGCCTCTTCTTCGAAGGGGCCCTTTTTTACTTAAAGGGAGGCATTAATGTTATCAAATACGGCCACGCCGATATACTACGGCCGTTTTAGAGAGGCCGTAATTCGAGGCGAAATCCCGGTCTGCAAAGAGATCTCAATGGAGATGAACCGTATTGACGAGCTCATTGCCAACCCAGGAATCTACTACGACGACGAAGCCATTAATGGGTTTGTGTCATTCTGCGAAAATGAACTGACTCTTACAGACGGGTCGCCCCTGCATCTTCTGGACAGCTTCAAGCTGTGGGCAGAGCAGATCTTCGGCTGGTACTACTTCGTCGAACGGAGTATTTATGAGCCGGACCCGAGCGGTCATGGCGGACAGTATGTCCGAAAGCGGATCAAAAAACGACTGATCACCAAGCAGTATCTGATCGTCGCCCGAGGCGCGGCGAAGTCTATGTATGCTTCCTGTATTCAGAATTACGGGTTAAACGTTGACACATCAACGACGCATCAGGTCACGACCGCGCCGACGATGGCGCAGGCGGAAGAAGTCATGTCACCGATCCGAACGGCGATCACCCGAGCGAGAGGGCCATATTTCCAGTTCCTCACGGAAGGTAGCATGCAGAATACAACCGGCAATAAAGCCAATCGTGTGAAGCTCGCCTCAACAAAGAAAGGAATTCAGAATTTCCTTACCGGATCGCTGCTTGAAGTTCGCCCCATGTCAGTTGACAAATTACAGGGTCTTCGCGTGAAGTATGCAACCGTAGACGAATGGCTATCCGGCGATATCCGCGAAGATGTTATCGGCACATTGGAACAGGGCGCAGCGAAAGAGCAAAGCGGCGGCTCCAACGACGACTATCTGATCGTCGCCATCAGTTCAGAGGGCACAGTCCGTAATGGCGCCGGTGATACAATCAAAATGGAATTGATGGACATCTTACGTGGTGACTACATCAACCCACACGTGTCCATCTGGTATTACAAACTCGATTCTATCGATGAGGTCGCCCGCCCAGAAATGTGGGTCAAGGCGAATCCGAATATTGGCAAGACGGTTTCTTATGAAACGTATCAACTCGACGTGGAGCGCGCAGAAAAAGCGCCGGCTGCGAGGAATGATATTCTGGCGAAGCGTTTTGGTATCCCGATGGAGGGTTATACCTATTACTTCACCTACGAAGAAACGGTTCCGTTTGAGAAGCGGGAATATTGGCAGATGCCGTGCAGCATGGGTATCGACCTTTCGCAAGGCGATGACTTCTGTGCATTCACGTTTATGTTCCCGTTAGGAAATGGGTGCTTTGGCATTAAAACGCGAAACTACATCAGTTCGCTTACTCTGATGAAGCTCTCCGCGGCTATGCGGGTAAAGTACGACGAATTCATCCAGGAAGGAAGTTTGATCGTACTGAACGGGAACATTCTCGATTTGAACGACGTATACGACGATCTGGACCAATACATTGTCGACCAGAATTATGATGTTCGATGCGTTGGCTATGACCCCTATAATGCCAAAGACTTCATCGAGCGTTGGGCGCGGGAGAATGGGCCGTTTGGTGTTGTGAAGGTTATCCAGGGCGCTAAAACAGAGTCTGTCCCATTGGGCGAACTCAAGAAGCTTTCCGAGGAGCGGATGCTACGTTTCGACGAAGCACTTATGTCGTTTTCCATGGGTAACTGTATCACGATCCAGGACACCAATGGAAACCGGAAACTTTTAAAACGGCGTCGTGAAGAGAAAATTGATGCGGTGGCAGCTATGATGGATGCTTTTATCGCGTACAAATCTAATCACGACGCATTCGAATAAGTAAAAAGGAGGGGCAAAATAATGGTTTATTACCGCTCTTCTGAACTGTACCACCATGGCATTCTCGGAATGAAATGGGGTGTACGTCGGTATCAGAATAAAGACGGTTCGTATACAGCAGAAGGAAAGCTTCGTCGTGGAAAGAATGCAAACGAGGACTGGTATGCGCCAGCTTACAAAACTAAAAAAAAGAAGTCTACGACAGAAAAAATCCAAACAGCAAAGAGTGTTGTCGATTTAGGAAAAAAAAGCGTTGGGTTAGTCGAATCGGCGCGCCCAAAAAGCCACAACCCGCCTCGTATGGATTTGTCTAATATGACAGACCAAGAACTAATCAAAGCGATTAATCGCGAAAATCTTGAATTAAATTATAACCGTCTTTTCAATAAGCCGACCGTTTCAAAGGGCGAGCAGTATGTAAATGACGTTCTCAAAGTCTCCGGAACGATATTGGCAACTGCTGGATCGGCTTTGTCGATTGCATTGGCTATTCAACAATTACGAGGCGGAAAGTAAAGGGAGGGTAACGTAATGGTTTATTACCATTCTTCTGAACTGTATCACCATGGGGTTCTTGGAATGAAATGGGGTGTACGTCGGTATCAGAATTATGACGGGTCATATACCAAACGCGGGTTGGCCCGGTACCAAAAAGCATACGATGCTTACACAGATGCAAAAACTCGCAAAAAAGAAAATAATTCAGACAAAAATCGACAGGCTTTCAGAAAAGCACGAAAAGAACTCCGTAGTTCTTACAGCAAGTTAAAAACCGCTAATCGTATTGACGAAGGTAAGAAACTTTCCCAAAAAGGGGAAACAATTTTTGGGATCAAAATGAAAGCTGCATGGGAGAGTGTCGGTTTAACAGCAGTTAATCGCGGCGCCAATTTTATTGCACGGAATTATATTTCCGACAATAAAGTATCGAATCTCACGGCTGCTTCAATTAATTTAGGCACTATAGCAGTATCAGCGTTACTGTCCGGAAAGAATATGAGAGACATCCGAAATTTGCGAGCATATTACAACCGCTAATTTTAAGTTAACTATTTCTCCGGAAAGGAGGAAAACAATTCAAAATGGATGAATCCATTGGTTCCAGACTCAAACGAGCCTGGAATATTTTTATGAATCGCGACCCCACGGACTATTCATACCAGAATCTTGGGAGTGCATATTCCTATCGTCCCGACCGAGTGTTTCTTAGTCGGGGGAATGAGCGAACGATCACCAACGCAATATATAACAAAATCGCTGTTGACGTTGCTTCTCACCCGATTATGCACATCCGGCTGGATGATCAAGAGCGGTATAAAGAGACCATGGACTCCAAACTAAACACTTGTCTGACTTTGGAAGCCAACATCGATCAGACTTCCAGAGCCTTTTTTCAGGATGCTGTTCTCTCCATGTTCGACGAGGGTGTTGTGGCTCTTGTTCCGATTGATACGCTGTATGACCCGAATAAAGCTGGATCCTATCAGATTTTATCGCTTCGGACAGGAAAAATTGTAGAGTGGTATCCGAAGTATGTTCGGGTCGAAGTCTATAACGAACAGACGGGTAAGAAAGAGCAGATCGTGGTTCCCAAAAAGATGACAGCGATCATCGAAAACCCCTTCTACTCCGTGATGAACGCGCCGAACTCGACCATGCAGCGGCTTGTTCGCAAGCTGAATCTCCTGGACGCTATTGACGAGCAAAGCGGTGCCGGAAAGCTTGATCTTATTATCCAGCTACCGTACATCATCAAGTCAGATGCCCGACGTCAGCAGGCAGAACAGCGGCGAAAGGACATCGAGCAGCAATTGGCCGGATCGAAATACGGCATCGCTTATACAGACGGTACCGAGCACATTACACAGCTCAATCGCGCTGTGGACAACAACTTAATGAAGCAGATCGAGTACCTGACGAGCATGCTATATAGCCAGCTGGGAATAACACAGGCGATATTGGACGGTACAGCAGATGAGCAGGCAATGCTGAACTATACCAACCGTATTATTGAGCCGATCCTGGCGGCATTGGTCGACGAAATGAATCGAAAATTTCTCACCAAAACAGCCCGGTCTCAACGGCAGGCGATCAAATACTTTACAGATCCGTTCCGGCTTGTCCCGATCAATAACCTTGCTGAAATCGCCGATAAGTTCACTCGCAATGAGATTATGACATCCAACGAGATCCGCCAGATCACGGGCATGAAGCCGTCAAAGGATCCAAAGGCGGATGAGCTTCGGAACAGCAACCTGAGCGCCCCAAAAGAGCAAGAAACGGTCGATGTAATCAACGAACCCAAGGAGGAAAATCAAAATGGATAAAACGTATGATTTTGCTGGTTGGGCAACCCGAAATAACGTTCGCTGTGCTGACGGTCGAACGATTATGCAGAACGCTTTTAAGGAGAATGACGGCCAGAAAGTGCCGCTCGTTTGGAATCATCGTCATGACGATCCCTATACGGTGCTCGGCCATGCCCTCCTTGAGAACCGTGATGAGGGTGTCTATGCCTACTGCAAATTCAATAACACTGAATCTGGCCAGAATGCGAAGGAGCTTGTGCAGCATGGGGATATTACGTCCCTTTCGATTTATGCGAATCGGCTTCAGCAGAATGGCGGGAATGTCGTTCACGGTGTGATCCGCGAAGTGAGTCTGGTACTCGCTGGAGCGAATCCGAAGGCCGTGATCGCCAATGTTATACAGCATGGCGAAGAGCTGAACGACGAGGCACAGATCTATTTCGACGAGCCGCTGGTTTTGGAACATGCGGACGAAGATATGAAAGAAAAAACTATGGTCGAAGGTAAGAAGGAGGAAGAAAAAACTATGGAAAACGAAAAGAAGACTTCTGAGAATGAAGAAACCATTGCTGACGTAATTGCTACGTTCAATGAAAAGCAGAAAAAGGTTTTCTATGCCCTGATTGGGCAGGTGTTAAGCGAAAAAGAAAATAACAACGAATCTGAGGAGGATAATTCTGTGAAGCATAATGTTTTTGACCGTGATGATGAGAACCAGGAGAACGTGATCTCTCACGCCGATCTGCAGGAGGTTCTGAAGGATGCCAAGCGCTGCGGCAGCCTGCGTGACAGCGCGATCCAGCATGGCATGGAGGACCTGCAGTATCTGGCCCATGCTGATTATGGTGTGGACCCCGTTGACTACCTGTATCCCGATGCACGCAACGTGACGGCGACCCCGCAGATGATCCAGCGTGATACCGCCTGGGTCGGCAAGGTTATGCAGGGCGTCCACCACACCCCATTCTCTCGCGTGAAGAGCCTGTTCGCCAACATCACGGGTGACGAGGCTCGTGCTCGTGGCTATGTGAAGGGCAACCGCAAGCTGGAGGAGGTCATCACCCTTCTGAAGCGTACCACCACTCCGACTACGGTGTACAAGAAGCAGAAGATGGATCGTGATGATATTATCGATATCACCGATTTCGATGTTGTCGCATGGCTCAAGGGCGAGATGCGCGGCATGCTCGAAGAGGAAATTGCGCGTGCGATTCTCGTGGGCGATGGCCGCTCTCCTTCGAGCGACGACAAGATCAACGAGATGAACATCCGTCCGATCTGGACCGATGATGATCTCTACACCATCAAGGCTGCTGTGACCCCGGCGCAGAACGCTACGGCGGAGGATACGGCGAAGCTCATGATCAAGCAGATCATTAAGGCCCGTAAGGACTACAAGGGCTCCGGCAATCCGACGCTCTTCACCACTGAAGATATGCTGACTGACATGCTCCTCATTCAGGATACCACCGGTCGTGATATTTACGACACCGAAGAGAAGCTGCGTACCAAGCTGCGTGTCAAGGAGATCGTGACGGTTCCTGTGATGGAGGGTCTGACTCGTACGGATGGCCAGAGCAAGACCCGCAAGCTGGCTGGTATCATCGTTAACCTGGCCGATTACAATGTCGGCGCCGATAAGGGCGGTGCGATCAATATGTTCGATGACTTCGACATCGACTACAACCAGGAGAAGTACCTGATTGAGACCCGCTGCTCCGGCGCGATGATCAAGCCCTATTCCGCGATCGCCGTTGAAGTCGTGGAATCTGCCGGCTAATTTTTTTACCCTGTACGGTTTACATAACACCTATAAATAACAAGGAGGATTCAAAATTATGGCTCAGCAGTCTCTTATTGCCCCCAAGGATCGACCGGGCAATGTTAATTTCCAGAAGGTCTACAATCGTGCAAAGGATAAAGATGTGGCAGTGGTGATGCTCAAAGTGGACGGAACCACCCTTTGCATGGACGATCATCATGCGCTTACGGCCGAAGAAGTTCGTGATTGCTGCGAACAGGGCTGCGTTGTGCAGGTCTCTGGTGGTTTCTATCGCCCCGTTTACTGGAAAGAGGCCGGCGGCGTTGCCACGGTTGTGTGCCTCGACAATTCCGGAACTTCCGGCGCGCTTGCTGCGAAGGTCTTTACTTCTTATCAGGCGTCCTAAAATTCAAAATGGCAAAATTTTTCGGAAAAATCGGCTATGCTGTCACGACTGAAACCGAGCCGGGAGTATGGACGGAACAAATCACGGAACGCTCGTATTATGGTGACGTGATCCGTAATGTCCGCAAACTCCAGACTTCAGATCAGGTGAACGACGATATTAACATATCGAATGAGATCAGCATAGTCGCTGATCCGTTTGCCTATCAGAATTTTCACTCGATGCGGTATGTCGAGTATATGGGTACGAGATGGAAGGTGCACAGCATTGAGGTTTCGTACCCTCGATTAATCCTAAGTGTTGGGGGTGTTTACAACGGGTAAACGAGTTGACCTCCACATGGAGCTGAAACAAATCATGGCCGCTGTTCTTGGGCGAGATCCCGGCAGCGACCATGTTTATTTTCAGCCGCCGGAGAATATTCGATTGAAATATCCGGCAATCATTTATTCCCGCAACAATATGCCGAGAATTCACGCAGACAATTCCGTTTACGGAATGGGTATTGAGTATAGCGTAATTGTGATTGATCCAAATCCGGAGAGTCTCTTACTCAAACCCATTGCCAGTATCCCGACTTGTCGATTCGACCGGCATTATGTGGCGGATAATTTGAACCATGATGTGTTCACCATTCACTTTTAAGAAGGAGGATTTTACCACATGAGTAGAATCGTTTGGGACCAGTCTGGCGAAAGACTGTACGAAACCGGCGTAGACCATGGCGTTCTGTTCCCGGTTGAAAACAATGCCTACACCAAAGGTGTTGCCTGGAATGGCCCGACGCAGGTTACGGAATCTCCGTCCGGCGCGGAAGCCACGGCGCTCTATGCCGACAACATCAAGTATCTGAGCCTCATGTCTGCTGAGGATTTCGGCGCGACGGTTGAGGCTTATACCTATCCCGATGAATTCGCGGAGTGCGATGGCTCTGCCGCGCTCTCTACGGGTGTCATGATCGGTCAGCAGGAGCGCAAGGCGTTCGGTCTGGCCTATCGCACTAAAGTCGGTAATGACCAGAATGATAATCTTGGCTACAAGATCCATCTGATCTATGGCGCCAAGGCTTCTCCGTCGGAGCGTAGCTACAGCACGGTCAATGATTCCCCGGAAGCCATCACGTTCTCCTGGGAACTCACTACGACCCCGATTAATGTTACCGGCCACAAGCCGACGGCGCTTCTCACTATCGACAGTACGAAGGTCGATAAGGATAAGCTGAAGAAGTTCGAAGATATTCTGTATGGCACCGATGCCCCGACCACCGGCGGTGAAGCGACGGAGCCTCGTCTTCCGCTGCCCAACGAAATTCTCACGATTTTCGCTGCGGGCTAAGACAACTTGCATAAGAGGGTAGTTGAATCTGCCCTCTTTTTATTTTTGAAAGGAGTAAATGCAAATGCTTAAAAAGACGATTACTTACACGGATTATAACGGGAATGAAAGAGTTGAAGATTTTTACTTCAATTTCACGGAAGCCGAGTTGGCTGAGATGCAGCTGACCACGGAGGGCGGTCTTGCCGAGATGGTCGAAAAGATTGTTCAGGCGAAGGACCAGCCGGCGATTATTCGGCTTTTCAAGGAACTCATCCTGAAGGCTTACGGTGTTAAATCTGACGATGGGCGTCGTTTCATTAAGAACAGTGAAGTTCGCGACAGCTTTGCTCAGACTGAGGCATATTCCATTCTCTTTATGGAACTCGGAACTGACGCTGATAAAGCTGCGGCTTTCGTAAATGGGATTATTCCCGCGGGCATTAAGTAAAATTGCTTACCATAACAATCCCGGCCAATGAGTTTTGGGATGAGGCCAAGCAAGAATTTGTTTATGTCAATAAGACAATTTTGTCATTAGAGCACTCGCTTATCTCGATTTCAAAATGGGAATCTCGGTGGGGGAAACCCTTCTTGTCCAAAGACAAAAAAACTCACGAAGAGACCGTCGATTATATACGATGCATGACACTGACGAAAAATGTCGACCCTGTAGTTTATGACGGACTTACCAGAGCAAATTACAAATCGATTGACGATTATATTTCGTCACCGATGTCGGCAACGTGGTTTCGGGAGAATTCCGTAGCGAAACGAGGCTCGGAACAAATTACAAGCGAGTTAATTTATTATTGGATGGTTGCATTGGGGATCCCATTCGAATGCGAAAAGTGGCATTTGAACCGATTGCTCACATTAATACGAATATGCAACATCAAAAATCAACCCGCGAAGAAACATTCAAAACGCGACATCATGAATCAGAATGCTGCGTTGAACGCAGCAAGACGTGCGCAAATGCACAGCAGGGGGTAATGATGATTCGATTCAGACATAAGGGTAATTTTTCCAAAATAAAACGATTTTTTGCCGAAAATGTGGATCTCGTCAAAAAATTGAATTTGGATAAATACGCTCAATTGGGTGTAGCGACCCTTGCGTCTGCCACACCATTACGTTCTGGAGAAACAGCGGGGTCCTGGTATTACGAAATTCAAAAAACTGGGACTTCCGCTGTTATCAATTTTTTGAATTCAAATATTAACGATGGCGTGCCAATCGCCATCATTTTACAATATGGGCACGGAACCGGGACAGGTGGGTATGTCCAAGGCCAAGACTATATAAATCCTGCCATTCGGCCAATTTTTGAAGAAATGGCTGATCAGATTTGGAGGGAGGTGACTCGATCATGAGTAACACTATCGACCAGCGCGTAGTTCAATTGCAATTTGATAATGCGCAATTTGAACGGGAAACACATAAAAGTATGAGCACCCTTCGCCAGCTGACTCAGAAATTAAATTTGTTGGGCTCTAAGACCGATGCTGTTAGTGATTTCAAAATGGATAAAGGCATAAACAGTATGGCGGGGTTCGGCAAGGCTGTAAATGACGTGTATCTCAAATTTTCGGGGTTGGACGCGATTATATTTGGGTTCCTTTCGAAACTTGGAGGAAATTTAGCATCCAAAACAACGGCTTTTGTAAAATCTTTATCCGTTGATCAAGTTACCGCCGGGTGGACCAAATATGCTCAGAAAACAGCAGCAGTTCAGACCATCATGAGCGCAACTGCTAAACAATTTGATGACACCGGTAAACAAATGACATATGTCAATGACCAACTTAGTAAATTGAACTGGTTTACTGACGAAACATCTTATAATTTCGTTGACATGGTCGATAATATCGGTAAATTTACCAATAACAATGTTCCCCTTGATAAAGCAGTAACATCAATGGAAGGCATTGCGACATGGGCAGCTGCTTCCGGCGCCGGTGCTCAGCAAGCCAGTAGAGCTATGTATAACCTGTCACAGGCTCTCGGTATGGGCTCCGTCCGTTTACAAGACTGGATGTCCATCGAGAACGCTCAGATGGCAACCGTTGAGTTCAAAGAGACTGTGATGGAAACTGCCGCCGGACTGGGCGTTCTTAAAAAGCAGGCAGATGGCACGTTCAAAACGCTAAAAAACAATGAAGTCACAGTTGAAAATTTCCGGAATACATTATCCGAAGGATGGTTCACCAGCGATGTGCTTACGGGAGCATTAGCACAGTATGGCGGGTTTATCGAAAAACTTAAAACGGCATATGAAGAAACCGGTTTGACAACTTCTCGCTTATTAAGTGCACTCGAAGAATTCGAAACTGGTTCGTTAGATATGGGCGACTTGCTCAATAAAACTGGAACCTCCGCGGAACGTCTTACTGAAATATTTTCGGAACTTAGTGATAGCGAGTACGCGCTCGGAAAGAAAGCGTTTAAAGCTGCGCAGGAATCTAAGACATTCAGTGATGCGATAAATGCCACGATGGACGCCGTTAGTACCGGTTGGATGAACACATTCGAGCTGATATTTGGCGATTATGAAGAGGCAAAAAAGCTCTGGACAGATGTCACCGAAGTCTTATACGATACCTTTGCAAGTTCTGGGGAAGTTCGCAATGAAATTCTTCGGCAGTGGAAAGATTTAGGCGGTCGGGATATTTTACTTACGTCTTTTTGGAACACGTTAGACGCGCTTGACAAGGTGCTTACCCCAATTAAGGATGCATTTCGAGATATATTTCCTGCAGCTACGGGTAAGACGCTCGTCGACTTAACCATGAAACTGTGGGATTTTTCCCGAGGTCTTTTAAATACAGATCATATTTTACCAGATCTTAAGAAAACGTTTAAGGGGTTCTTTGCGTTTCTTGATATTGGCCGTATGGCCATCAAAGGTCTATTTGGTGCATTGTCCCCTTTGGGTGATATTTTCAAGACTATCGGCACGCGAGTTCTCGATTTTACAGGGGATATCGGCGAATATTTGGTCGAACTTGACAAGAGTATCCGAGAAAACAAGACCTTTGAAAATTCGTTTAAATTTATTAAAACAATTTTAAACGGTCTCTCAAATGGCCTTTCTTATTTTCTCGATTTATTAGACGGGAAAAGCAAAAACATGGCCAATTTCTTCAAAGGCCTGAAGGAACGTTTTGTAGATCTCAAACGTAATGTCGGAAAAACTTTAACCGATTTAGGAATTAAGCTCGGGATATTTAAAGACGACATCAAATCCACAGAAAAACCCTTAGCCAGTTTCGGATCAAAAATTCAAAGCGCTTTCACGAAAGCATTCGAAAAGATCAAAAGCGTATTTTCGAATACCGATTTTGGACGGCTTGGTGATATTCTTAATACCGGGATTCTGACCTCAATTATTATTGGTATCTCTAAATTTGTAAATAGTTTATCGTCGCCAATTAAATCGTTTTCAGACCTTATCTCTGCGATAAAAGATGGCGTAAAGCGCATAGGCAGTGTTTTTGATACCCTCGCAGAAACTCTGGCTAATTTCCAAATAAAGGTAAAGGCAGATGCAATTAGAAGCATCGCTATTTCTATCGCAATATTGGCTGGAGCCCTTGTCGTACTTTCTTTTATTGATGGCGCTAAACTTACTTCTGCATTGCTGGGATTAGCAACCACTATGGGTCTCATGGTCGGTTTTGTTGCAGCATTAAATGAGGTGACAAACTCCCTTAAAGGCGCCAAACAATTGCGAAAAGTATCTTCTATGCTTATTAAACTGGCCACTGCCATTCTAATTTTAGCAATGGCATTGAAGATAATTGGATCAATGGATCTTGCCGGGGTCGGAAAAGGTCTTCTTGGTGTTGGCGCATTACTCGGAATGGTTCTTGCATTTGCGATCTTGGCGAAGAACGTTAGTAGAGGCTCGGCAGCAGGATTAAGAGCAGTAAGTAAGAATCTCTTTGGAATTGCAGTGGCAGTTCTTTTATTAGCAGCACCAATAAAGATATTAGGCCAGATGAAATTTGAAGAGCTTGGGCAGGGTTTGCTGGCAGTAGGCGCATTATTACTTGCGATTGCCGGTTTTATGAAAATTGTAAACGGGGTTAAGATAAAAGGCAATGGGTTAGGAATTGTTCTAATCGCCGCGAGCATGCTTATATTTACTGCCGCAATAAAACAATTAGGAAAGAATTTAAGTAAAGATGAGCTGCTCCAAGGGGAAATTGCCATTGGTGCAATGCTGGGCATTCTTGCCGTTTTTCTGTTAGCCATGAATACCTGCAATAAAATCGGTAAATCGGCTGGCGCATTAGTTGCAGCTTCCGTCGCGATACTGTTACTTTCTGGCGCTATTGCAGCAATTGCTTCGATTAAAGACGCTGATGCAGTGTACCGTTCGGTGCTTGCTATATCGCTTGCATTAGCGGCAATGGTTGTTGCATTAAATTTAGCAAAAAAGGGATTGGCTGGGGCAGCCGCTCTGGCTATTCTATCGACAAGTCTTCTTGCCCTGATCCCGACATTTCTCGTACTTGGCAACCTAAAATGGGAGCAATTAGGGAAGGGCTTTGTAGCCATCGCTGGCTCTATTGTAATTTTAGGACTGGCGGCTAAAGTGCTCGCGCCGGTAATACCTGCAATGCTCGGACTTAGTGCAGCATTGCTTTTATTCGGTGCTGGAACAGCCCTAATCGGGGTTGGCTTAATTTCCATATCTGCAGGATTAACATCATTGGCCACGTCTATTGCAACAAGCGGTTTAGTTATTGTCAGCGGTATTACAGCGATTTTGGTTGCTATCATCGATTTAATTCCGGCTGTGGCAATTGCGCTGGCGAATGCAGTTGTCTCATTTGTTGTGGCTCTTGGCGAAGGGGTTCCGAAGATAATAGAAGCTGTAGTTAACATCTTGACTGCAATTTTGACAGCCGCCAGAACTATCATTCCATTGATGGTCGAGGTCGGAATGGAAATATTAATGGCGCTTTTGATGGGAATTGCGAATAACGTAGACAAGATAACGTATGTTGTGGGCACAATAATAATTGGGCTATTAAACGGATTGGCGACATACGCACCGCTCATAGTGGAAGCTGGTGTAAATTTGATGGTGTCGTTTATTAACGGCTTAGCCAATGGAATTCGTGAGCATGCCCCTGAGTTTTTAGCAGCGGTTCGAAATCTTGCGAGTTCAGCAGTTGAAACATTGTTGACCGTTTTCCAAGACCTCTCAAATATTATATTTGGAGACTCCGTTATCGGGAATTCTATTAGTAATTTCTTTGAAAATGCAAAGCAAACGGTTCGGGAATCTTTAGCTCCGGAATCCTTTGAAGCCGCTGGTAAAGAAGTTGGCGAAAGCTTTGCCAATGGGGTACAATCCAGTGAAGCATCAGTCGAAGAGTCTTTCACCGGGCTCGAATCAGCGGCTCAAAACGGCGTTACAACCATGGCAGATGCAAGTGCAAATGGCTTGGAATCTTTTTCGACATATATGGACGAGTTCAGCAATACAACCACTGAGGGAATGGACACGTTCGTAACTGCATTAGCCGGGACATCCGAAGCAGCAGCTGATGCAGGTGAAAAAGTCAGCTCTTCCGCCGCAGATGGTGCAGATTCAAAGTTTTCCAAGTTTTTGTCTGCTGGCGAATACGCAGGCGAAGGGTTTATTAAGGGGCTTTTAAGGAAAAAGGCGAAAGCGTATAACATCGGTTACCAAATTGGTGACGAAGCGGCACGGGGTATGGAAAATGCGCTTGACGAGGCATCCCCGTCGAAACGAACTAAAAAAATCGGTGCATTCGCGGGCGCAGGCTTGGTGCTTGGATTACGAGCGAAAGTAAAAGACGTATACAATGCAGGAACTTATATCGGAACAGCATCTGTAGATGGTGTTTCTACTGCACTTCAACTGGTTTCCGAAACAATTCAAAATGGAATGGACGTCGATCCGACTATACGCCCTGTAATCGATTTAACGGATATTAATAATAAAACTGCCGAGATTAACGCGTTGTTCGCGGAGAATCGAGCCTTACGAACCCAGGCAAGTTTTGATGTAGCATCTTCTAAACCCGCGGAATCTTCTAACCAATTGAATACAGATGCTTCTGAAACCCCGTCTGTTGCATACTATCAGTACAACTACTCCCCGAAAGCATTGAGTCGGCTGGAGATCTATAGGCAAACGAAGAACCAGCTTTCAATGATGAAAGGGGTTGCGAGGAAGAAAGCATGATTAAAAACATTCAGATTACAAGCTTCCGTGACGAAACATTAGCAATCGAATTAGCGAATCCTGAGAAATCGGGGTTCGCTATTGTCGACATTACAGGCCTTGGGCCGGTAAAAGCAGAGATCAATACGATCGAGAACGGCATTAATGACGGCGCGGTGTATAACTCGGCACATGTTAGTTATCGGAATATTGTCCTTTCTATATTGTTTATTGGAATTGACATAGAAAGCCTTCGTCAAAAATCATACCAGTTCTTCTCTGTAAAGCAGCGTGTTAAGCTTCTGATCGAGACTGACAATCGTACGATGAACATCGAAGGGTACGTTGAGTCCAATGAACCTACGATATTTTCCAAAAACGAAGGGTGCAAGATTTCGATTATTTGCCCGTCGCCGTATTTCAAAATGGGTAGCGGTGACCCAAATACTACCATGTTCAGCGGGCATGATGCGGCGTTTGAGTTTCCCTTCTCGAATGAATCATTAACCGAAAAGAAGCTCATGTTCGGTATAGTGCGAACAGATACTGCTGGTGATGTATATTATGAAGGTGATGTTGGCACAGGGATCGTCATAACGATTTCGGCACTTGGCCCTGTTAAAAACATCAAGATATATAACACCATGACAAAAGAGCAGATGGTGCTGAATACAGATAAGATCGAGACTTTAACCGGTACAGCATTCGATGCAGGGGATGAGATCGTTATATCTACGATCAAGAATAAAAAGTTTATTCGTCTACTACGAAATGGTATTTATACGGATATTCTTCGTTGCCTCGATTTGAAGTCTGACTGGTTCACAATTTATAAGGGCGACAATGTGTTTTCCTATACGGCAGATACCGGGGTGGACAATCTGCAATTCAGCATTACGAATGACGTGATTTACGAAGGAGTCTAACATGTATTACGTTCTCGACAATAACTTTGTCCCCATCATGCCCTTCGAAAACTACGTTTCATTCTTGTGGACGGATCGGTTTTTTGAAGCCGGTGATTTCGAGATCGAAACAATGCCTGAAATCGCGCTTCTTGAGCAATGTAAACAGGACTACTACATTCTGAATACGGAATCCGAGCATGAAATGATTATCGAAGGGTTAAAAATAACCACTGATGTGGAAGAGGGGACTCGGCTATATATAACCGGGTCCTCTTTAGAGTCTATACTGAAACGCCGAATCGTTTGGTCAAAGACCCTTCTGAGCGGAAATCTTCAAAATGGGATTAAAAAAATCCTGGATGAGAACATTATTTCGCCAACAGATGCAACGCGGAAAATACCGAATTTTATATTCCAGGAATCGACGGATGCGGCCATTACAAAGTTAGAGTTGGCTCGTGAATGTGATAAAGAAAACATTTACGACCTTATCACAGATATTTGTAAAATGAAAGAGATCGGTTTTAAGATCATTCGGAATGAAAAAAACGAATTCGTGTTTTCATTGTACGCAGGAAAGGACCATTCATACACACAAGAGATATTGCCGTTCGTAGCATTTTCTCCGAAATTTGATAATTTGGAGAATAGCGAATTCAATAACTCAACTGAGGATTATGTTAACACTGTGTACGTTACTGGCGGGGAAAATGACAGCGAATCTTTAGTTGTTGGAAACTACACCGGGTTGCTTCGTCGAGAGTCGTACGTTAATGCGGGGACTATTGAAGAAGGGTATACGGGGAGCTATACTGACTTCCTTACCGAAAAAGGAAACGAAGAACTTAAAGATCGAAAAGTAACAAAGGTATTTGAAGGCGATGTCGACGCTACCGGTTTATTTAAACTGGGCGTCGATTTTTCATTAGGGGACATCGTTCAAATTGAGAACGAATTCCAAATTCAGGATCGGGTCCGTGTCACTGAGATTATTCATTCAGATGATAAAAGCGGTCATACGGTATACCCGACGTTTGAAGCATACGAAGAAATAGAGGAGGAGACTGTATGAGTTTAACAAGCGGTTTTTTTGACAGTTTCAATGAAGACCGAAAATACAACAGTCTGCAACTTTCTTCGATTTTTGATGGCATTATTTCCGATGGTGTATATGCCACATATGGGGATTATTTTCTGGTATCGCCGGTTTCCGGGATGGGCATTAAAGTCGGTACCGGACGCGCTTGGCTGGATCACACATGGACGCTGAACGATGCAGATTACCCCCTGACAGTCGAAGATGCGGAAGTTGTTTTGAAACGTATTGACACCGTAATAATTGAAGTCGACCGAAGCAATAGCGGAAGAATCAACCGGTTGCGAATTTTGAAGGGAACACCCGCGAGCGAGCCTGTTGCGCCGACGCTTACCAAAACGGAGTCTCTAAAACAGTATCCGTTAGCTGATATTTTCGTGAAACCGAATGCCACGGAAATTGTTGCTGCAGACATCACGAACCGAATCGGAACAGCAGATCTCCCGTGGGTCGCAGGTATCATTGACCACGTCTCAGCAGAGGAGCTTGTACAGCAGTGGAGAACAGAATTTGATACCCTTCTGGACACTCTTCGAACGATGATTTCTCAAGTTGGTCAGCAGACGATTCTGGATAACAGTGTTGGAGCGTCGGCAATAATCAAGACTGGCGACAACGCTGTGACTGCTGCTACGGTGAAGGCGATTCCGGATACTCCTGGGTCGGTAACGCCCACGCATCTTTCAGACGGCGTCAATTATGCGGCAATTGGTCTTACAGCGGATCAGGTTCGTAAAATCACAACCGGAACCGATGAACCTTCGGGTGGTTCTCCCGGTGATATTTACTTACGAATCTTAACTTAAATGCGGGAGGGGATTCAAAATGGAATTTTTTAAAGCCATTCTTCTTGCCTGTGGGAGCGCTTTCGTAACCGGCTTATTCACATTAGTTCTATCGAACATCACATACAAGAGAGAGCAGAAAAAGAAAAAAGATATGAGATACGAACAGATCCTCACAAAGCTTGACGGGATCGAAAACAAGCTTAACCGGCATATAGCAGATGATGAACGGAATCGGGTGGAAGAAGGTCGCACCCGGTTTCTTCGTTTCGGTGATGAGTGCCGCCGCGGTATTTTACATACGGAGGAGCATTGGAACGACATCATGAAGGATATTGATATCTATAAGGATTTCTGTCGTCGTCATGTGGACTATAAAAACGAACGAGCCGTTCGCACTATCGATTATCTACTCGAAAAATACGACGAGCATATTAAAAACAATACATTTTTAGGAGGTAAGGCACAATGAAGCTTAACGACAAAGTTTATGATGTCCTGAAGTGGATCGCTTTGATTGCACTTAATGCTATCGGCGTCTGCTACAAGACCCTTGCTGCGGTTTGGGGTTGGCCCTTCGGCGAAGAAGTCCTCACGACCTGCACTGCGTTCGCGCTCTGTCTGGGCACCCTTCTGGGTATCAGCACCGCAGAGTACAATAAGAGCCGTACGCAGGAGTAAGCTGTAGACGGTTCTTACATTATTCCTACATGTAAACCTCAAACCCATTGAAAAATCAGGGTGTATTGCTTTCCACCGTAAAGCGGCTGCGGCATTTAATGGCATCCAAATGCTGCTAAATACTGTAATATCGTAGAAAATAATAAGAAATAGGAGTGGTAAAAAGTAGGTAACGGGAATCCGTTCCTACACCACTCCTACATTATTTTTTATTGACTATTTTATTTTTTCGATTTCCGCTTTGAGCCAGTCGTAATCGCGGTCGGTATAAACACGTTCGGTTAAATCCGTTATTGTATGGCCGACAATCCGCTTTATAGCATATTCATCCACATTATTCTTTTTTGCCAAGGTTACAAAGGTTTTTCTCGCGTCATGCGGCCGATGGGCCGGATTTAACCCATATTTTTCCATGGTTTTACGAAATCGTTCTAAATAATAATGATATCCGCCATTAAACAACCGGTCATTGAATTCATCAAACCCCGACAAGAGTAACGGGGCGATCAATGGATGGATGGGAACAATTCGATTCTTACCGCTTGCGGTTTTACTTCCGCCCTTGAAGCTTTGTTGTTCAGAGTTAATGCTATCAAGCCTAAGATTTAAAAATTCACTCGGACGCCAGCCAGAGTAGCATTGAATTAGAATCGCTCGAACACAAGAATCGTCCGTATGTGACCAAAGGATTTCTAATTCGTCGTAAGTAAAGGCGATATGGGGCGTTCTTTCTTCTTCTGCTCTTTTTGATAGTTCCTTACATGGTCTGCATTCCCGGGCGATATTTCTTTCTACTAATTCATACTCTACTGCATAGTCGAAAACACTGTTCAAAGTTTGTTTCACGAGACTTTGAACAGTCGGACTTTCCGTTGTCTCGATTTTATCCAGAAAATCTCGTATACACCGGGGGCGCATACTTCGAATCGGTGACGATTCGAGCGGCTTGCATCGTTTCCAAGCGCTCCGAATCCCTCGAAGACGGGCGTCACTTACTGTTGGTTTATATTTTTCAAACCAGGCGTCATATACTTCTTTCAATGTTGTGTTATCGAGTTCATACGGATGCTTATTGTATTCCATAAGCGCGCTGTATGCTTCATTGTATGTCCGGAAATACCCTTGCGGCTTGAGTATTTTGCAGATTGGTCTTCCTTCATCAGTTTTCCCCACGGTTATCATGACCCGATACGGATTTCGCAAACGAGCATTGTTGATTTTGCTGATTTGCCCGAAGCCGTTTGGCAACCGCATTCGTTTGTTTGCCATTACTATTACCTCCTTTGCAATGTAGTAATAGTATATGCATTTGTACGCGAATTATGTCATATCCCTTGTTCTGACAGACTATGACACCAGGCATCTGGTATGGTTTGTGCAGGAGGTGGTACGATGTACAAAGTCGTATTCGAGCCCGGCTCCGTGCCGGTAAGCGTTGTTGCAAGAATTTATGGGAAGGACGCGTCATGGGTCCGTGCCGGTATTATTTCCGGGTGGCTGCCGATCGGGAAGGCTACCCGAGATGGAAAGCTGGTTACGGACGTAACGGAAATCGACTCAAGGAAGGGGCGGATTAACTTTTATATTTCCCCGAAACTCCTATGGCAGGAGACCGGGTACGTGTGGAAAGGAGAACGAAAATGACAACGAAGATCCGTGCGGATATTTCCCGGAGAAACCCCTATTGGCTGGAGCGTCATCGGTACTACGAGTTGAAACATTTCTGCTTGCAGTACCCATACTGGAAGAAAATGTACCGATATTTGGACGGTTACGCCGCAAGGCACGACAGCAGTAGTAAAACGCCGTCCATAGGAGACCAAAGCCGTCCAACAGAGAAAATCGGCGAGATGCTGATATTTTACAGCAGCCGGATGGAACTGGTCGACCGGATCGCCGCACAGACGTCTGACGAACTGGCGGATTATATTCTGGAGGCAGTGACGCAGGGGTTTTCTTACGAAGACCTTTTGGCGAGGCGGGCAATCCCCTGCGGGCGGGATATGTATTATACCGCGTACAGACGATTCTTCTGGCTGCTGAGCCGAGAACGGCAGTGACCGCGAAAAAAACTATCTCTTATATGAAAGGGGATGGTTAAGAAAACGAAGAAGATATTGGTAAGAGGATCTTTATAGATCCTCTTTATTTTTTCAGCACGCAGCCGACGAAAGGCTGTGATATTTTCTATGTGTCGAAAGGAGCAGCTATGACAATTCTTTGGATTATTATCGGTCTTCTCTTCATATACTCTGTATATATGACCTTCTGGGGCGCAAAGACGAATCGCCCGCAGATGCCTATTCAGGGAAGTCTCGAAATCGCTGATGGAGATGAGGGTGAGCCGCCGTATGTGTTTATGCAGATCGATGTTCCGCCGAACGAATTCAAGACCGGAGATGTTGTATGTCTCTATGTGCATAAAATCGATCCGCGAAATTAATTCCCCCTATTATGGAATCTAAAATTTTTGGAAAGGAGATTATACACATGGAAGAAAGAAATCAGCTGGAGGTTATCCGTGATACACTCTATGAGGCCATGATGAACGAGGAAGCAGGAAGCGAAAAGTATAAGGCGATCTGCGAGGAATACCTGAAGGTATCCGAACACATTGAGGAGATTGAAACTGAGAAACGAAAACGTTCGGCAGAAGATGATAGGGTTCTTTTAGAAGAGAGGGCCTATCATCAGCAGCAGGATGCATTTGAAGAACAGAAGAAATCGACTCGTGTCGGCTGGGCATTGACGTTATTCGGTGCATTGATTGGGCCGATATGCTATAACGGATGGCTGAACAAGTCCATCAAGTTCGACATGGAGGGAATTGCACATTTCCCCAGTGTTCGTAATGTCATGAGCAAGATCCCGATGCCGAAAATCTTTAAATGACGGAGGAGAGGAGTCTTTAACGAGACTCTTCTCTTTTATATTTCCGCGAAAAAATCTTACTCCCTTATGGAAGCGAGCAAACACAAAACTTTAAAAACATTTTTGAAAAGGAGAATAGTTATGAAAAAGCTTAACAACACTTGGAAGATGGTCCTTGGAGTGGGTCTTTGGGTCGTATGTTTGGGCGGAAGCTATGTCGCCGGCACGATGGTTGGCGAAGTTGTTGGTGAATGGATCGTGAACAAACTTGATTAAAGAGGGTTAATTAACCCTCTTTAATTTTTTGAAAGGAGAAAATGAAAATGGTTGACGATTACAGAACAGAGCACTGTGAAACCTGCCCAGAATGGCGAAAGAGATGGGTTATTACAGACAGTCCTTCAGATAAATGTGCATATGTTTTTCCGGGCGATCATTGTGAATATGCTCGACAGAAATTAGAAGAGAGCGGCAAAAACGTCCCCCTTACTCCTGAGGAGTTCGCAGCGGAAATGCTTCGACTTCAAAAGAATATCGATGACGAGGAGGTGCGGCACTGCGACATGGACGATTTGATGTGCCATGTCCTTATTTCACTCGGTTACGAAAAAGGAATTGAAATCTTCAACAATACGCCGATGTGGTATGCATAATCCCTAAGTTCATCAAATCGAAATGAAAGGTAGATGATTAAAACGCTGGAGGAGTTTTCCTTGAGTCTTGGACAATCATTTGTGCAGAAAATTGCAGAAAAAATCATACGCCGTGTGATAATAAAATCCCTCAATATTACGCCGGAAATTGAATTAAAGGATCTGCACGCATGGTCTGACGGTGACAGTATGACCGTCCTTTTAACCACTCGGGTGGAACTGGACAAAGATGATATTTTGAAGCTCATTAAGCTGTAAAGGAGAAAAAATGAAACTACCAAACATCAAATACTTTTTTCGAAAAAACGGATCCTTGATCCTGACCTGTATGGGCGCGGCAGGCGTTGTTGCAACGGCGATCTCTGCGGCGAAATGCACACCGAAAGCAATGGATATTTTGTACGATTGCGAAAAAGAAAACGAGGATAAGCTGCACACGGCACTTCGTGTCGCCCCGGCTTATATTCCCGCTGCTGGGATTGCAATCGGGACGATCGCCTGCATCTTCGGAGCCAATGCACTGAACCGCCGTCAGCAGGCAATGCTTATCAGCGCATACAGTTATCTGGACCAGACGTACCGTCAGTATCGCCAGCAAGTGAAAGCTATCTGCGGCGAGGAGACGGAAAAGGAAGTCAATAAAGCAACGATGGAGAGTATTCAGAAAATGGATTTAGCGACGAAATCTCGTACGAACGAGAAATGTCTTTTCTATGACGAAATCTCTAATCGATATTTTGAGCGTTCCATGCTTGAAGTCACGGAGGCAGAGCTTCATTTAAACCGAAACTACCAACTCCGAGGATATTGTGAGCTGAACGAACTATACGAATTTCTTGGTTTGGAGCCGACAGAATATGGTGCAACAGTCGGATGGGGCATGGACGTTGGCTTTGAGTTCTACGGCTACAGTTGGATTGATTTTGAGCACGACCTCGTGACCATGCCAGACGGAATGGAGTGCTTCGTTCTTGACATGCCATTTCTGCCGACCCCGGACTTTATGGACTGACCGCGAAAAAACTTGCGGCTATTATGGAAAGGAGTGACTTTTATGAATAACAAAAATCTCAAAATCGGAACAACGATCGTTACTATCCTCGGTCTTGGCACCAATCTGGCGCTGAGTTGGCTGGAGGAGAAGGGGCGAGAAGTAATGAAGCAAGAGATCAAAGAAGAAATTATGACGGAACTCAATTCCGAAAACGAGGATGAAGAGGAATCTTAAATGGATTCCTCTTTTCTTCTTTATCGGGAGTACATGCAAAGCTACGCAATCGGAAAGATAATACTATATCAGGATACTTTGTATTCGACGCCGCCAGTATCGGAATGCGAATACGAGTTTTTTGTTTGGTCGTTGAAACGGTGGGTTTGCAACGAGATCATCGCTCGTATTGTCGCGTCAGAAGACGACTCGGTTGTAGAAGTTATCCAGGCATTCGTTCAGGAGCTGGAATCATTTGACCAGAGCTCGCAAATCTACACCCACAAGATCTACTTTTCGATTGCAGCTCTTGAAGCAAAAAAAATCCTGAAAATATTTAGCAAAGGAGATTCAAAATGAAGACAGTACCCTTAAACACAGTATTTCGAGATCTCGGGAAGTATATTTCCCGGAATTCGCCCTCGATCCTCACCGGATTGGGCATCGGTTTGGGTGTAGCATCCACGGTTCTTGCAGTAGCTGTCACTCCGAAAGCCGTGCAACTTCTGGCAGAGAAGAAAAAAGAGGAGCAGAAAGAAAAGCTCACGGTCGTCGAAACGGTAAAGACAGCCGGTCCCAGTTATATTCCGGCGGTGCTCGCTGCTGTGGGATCAATCTATTGCATTGTGAGCGCCAGCGCCAAATTCAGCAAACGTAATGCGATCCTTGCAACGGCGTATGCCCTGTCGGAACGTGATCTGCGGGAGTATCGTGACAAGGTGAAAGAGACCGTCGGTGAAAAGAAGGAAAAAGAAATTCGGGGGAAAATCGCGAAGGACCACATCGTGAGTAATCCCGCAGAACCGAATCGTATTCTCACGCCAGAGGGTGGTAAGACACTATGCTACGATAACTGGACAGGTCGATATTTCATGTCGGACATGGAATCGCTCCGGCGATGCGAAAACGAGTTGAATTCCCGCGTTCTCAAAGAACAGTTTGTATCGCTGAATGAGTTATATGACTTGCTGCATCTGGAAGGAATCAAGATGGGAGAGGATTTCGGATGGAATTATGACGGATTCCATGACGAACTCATCCATTTTAGCTATTTCTCTCAGCTCGACCGAGATGGGAACCCCTGTCTGGTGTTGGATTACGATGCTGAACCGTTCGATATTTATCAGCGGGTCAGTCATTAACCGCGAAAAAATCTGATTATATTACGGGAAGAAATTCCACAATTATTATTTGAAAGGAGTTCAATACAATGAACGACGAGATGAACAATCAGGAAGTTACGGAGCTTACTCAGGAAGACGAGGAAGAACTGGAGCGCTGCGATGGCGAACTGGATCCTGTGAGTCTGGTACTTACGGCGGTTGTCGGGGGTCTCTCGGTTGTCGGTGGTGTCACCGTTGGCAAGAAGATCTACGAGAAGGTGCTGAAGCCCGGATTCAATAAGGTGAAGGAAGCGGTTAGCTCGAAGATTTCGGAAATGAAAGCCAAGAAAGCTCAGAAGCAGTCCGAGGAAGATCTCGAAACCATTGAGAACAACAAAGAGTAACAATTTGGTTTCGACCGAAGGGAGGATACCTTAAGAAAGGTGTTCTCCCTTTATTTTTCAGCCAGAAGGAGGGCGTCATGGATCGTTATATTTACAACGGGCCGGTGCTGCATTTCGACCGTGTCGTTGCAAGCAACTGGAAAGCGGAAACGACCGCCGTTTCCGAAGCAAAGGCGCGCAGCAATATGATATTTCAATACAAAAAGATCGCGGGGCTTGCACCGTACGCTAAGGTGACGCTCCCGGGGAAAATTACACTCTCAAACTGAAAGGAATTATATTTATGGACGATTTGACCACCTTGAAGGGAAATTCCCATAAATCGAAGGAAGCTCTTCCGGAAAAGAAAGTCGAGAAAGTCATTCAGGGCGAAGCAAGAACCAAAAAGAAAAATGAACTTGAAAAAATGGCGGATACTTTCCTTGTGGAAGACCGCAGTAAGGCCCGAGACCACATCGTCAACGATCTTCTGGTTCCGGCGGTGAAGAACTTCATTATTGACATGATCACAGTTCTGCTGAAGGGAAGCTCCGGTTCTGGCGCGTCTGTGCGAACGGTCGATCGGGTTTCCTACCGAAATTACGACCGTGATTATGATCGAAGCCGACCGGCAGCATCTACGGCACGAAGAGCATATGCCTATGACGATGTTATTCTGAAAAATCGCGGCGATGCAGAAATGATTCTGGACCAGATGCGCGATGTAATTTATACGTACGGGTTTGCGTCAATTGCGGACCTCTATGAGTTTGCCGGACTCAAGTCCAATTACACGGACACCAAATACGGATGGTCAGACCTCCGTGACGCAGATATTGTAGAAGTCCGCGGCGAGTGGCTGATCAAAATGCCTCGGGTAACCCCGATCAATTGAAAGGAGTCAAAATGAAAACGAACGAAATTATGAAAAAGGCATCCGGTCTGGTTCACAGAACCGGGTTTAAGCTCCGGCAGAGCAGTCCGGAGATCCTGATCATCGGCGGCATTATCGGCGTGATCGGAAGCGCTGTCATGGCGTGCAAGGCCACGACCAAGGTCAGTGAAATCCAGGACAAAGCTAATGAGCAGCTTGCTGCAGCGGAAGAGGCGCTGGAGAAGCATGCGGATATTTACTCGGAAGAAGACTATAAGAAGGACAAACTGATCATTCGCGTCCATCAGGCCGTCGACTACGCGAAGCTTTATGGGCCGTCGATCATTTGCGGCGCACTCTCTATCAGCTGCATTGTTGGTAGTCATGTGATTCTCAAGAAGCGCAATCTGGCACTCAGCGCGGCGTACGCTACGATTGACAAAGCGTTCAAGGAATATCGCGGTCGTGTTGCAGAGAAATACGGCGATGATGTTGAAAAAGAGCTCCGTTACAATGTGAAAAAGCTTGTGACGGAAGAGAAGGTTAAGACGGAAGACGGAAAGACCAAGAAGATCAAAGATACGGTGAGCTATCTCGATGGAGATTACAGCGATTTTGCCCGTATATTTGACGAATCCAACCCGAACTTTGAACGCAACCCGGAGATTAACCGCGCATTTCTTCGTACGCATCAGCAGTATCTTACTGATAAACTTCACGCACAGAAGTATCTGTTCCTGAACGACGTATACAAAGATCTTGGATTCAAGCCGACGCAGGCTGGTCAGGTCGTTGGCTGGGTCATGGACCCGAACAGCAACGAAAGCGATTGCTATGTCGATTTCGGCATCTTTGAATCCAAGCGTCCGAAGGCGAAGGATTTTGTGAACGGGTATGAGTATGCTGCGGTTCTCGATTTCAATGTCGACGGGCCGATTCTGAATCGTTTCGTGAAGGAGGTGCTCTGATATTTTGAAGAAGGGGATTTTCTACTTCCTTGCGGGAGCGGTTATCGGCGCCGTTCCCGCTTGGCTGCTTGCTAAGAAGAAGTACGAGCGCATTGCGGATAACGCAATCGCAGAAGTAAAGGAAGCATATGCCAAGCGCCGAGAGCAGGATATTCTGGCGGAGAAAGCTCGCACCAAGCCGCCACTGGAAGAGCTTGTGCAGAAAGTGCGCGAAGAAGTTGATACGGATGAAACTGATCTGGAAGAGATGCAGGAGATCATCGAGACCAACGGTTATGCGGCAGATGGCACGTACAATGGCCACGAACGCCCCACGTTGGAGGAGCGTCTGGATGCTATTCCATACGTTATCAGTCCGGAAATGTTCGGCGAAGTTTATGGTCCCGGGAATACCTGTACGATGACCTACTATACCAACGGCGTCCTTGTGGATGATGCGAGCGGTATGGTCGAGGACATCGAAGCTATGATCGGCATGGATGCGCTCAATCACTTTGGTGATTACGAACGCGACATTGTTCATGTGCGGAATGACCGATACATGATGGATATCGAAGTCTGCCGCGATCCGGGGACGTACGAAGATGTCGGCGGAATCAATGAAAAGCCGTACAATCCGGAGGACGACTTTGACGAGGTAGATGAATGACAGACAGCGAGCTGATCAATGCATATTTTGAGTGGATGTATCAGCTCGTTTGCGATGATTTCAACAAGCGTCTATCTTTTCGGAAACTCTTAGCCCGATTGTATGATGCCGACTTTGAGTATTCGCTTCCTATGGACGAAAACCGGGAAACGGATGGTATACGTCTGCGTTATCGATTCGGACAGGAGTGTTCGTATGACGATCGAATTATTGCGACTTGTCTGGACAATCGACCGTGCAGCATTTTGGAAATGATGATCGCGCTGTCTCTGCGGTGCGAGGAATTTATCATGATCGATTCGCATTATGGGAATCGAACGGGTCAATGGTTCTGGAACATGATCAGCAGTCTCGGGCTGGGCGGCATGACAGACGAAAAGTTTGACCGGGACTATGTGACAAGAGTCATAGAAAACTTCAACAATCGTCGTTATGCCGCAGATGGGCAGGGAAGTCTCTTCCGTGTCCAAAGGGGCAATATCGACATGCGCAAGCTGGACATCTGGTATCAGATGCAGGCTTATCTAAATGATATTTTAGAAATCTGAAAGGAGATAAACATGGAACAGAAAACGGTCCATATCCTTATGACGGACAGCAGGAGCTTGGAGCGTCTTTGGCGCGGTATTCGTCGCAATCGAAAGGCAATCGTTTTTGTGGCTCTCGCGCTGGGGTTGGTAGAGCTTCAGGTCAAGTTTCTGGAGAACAATCTGTATCATCACATTCAGGAGTACCATCGAACGGAAGGGGATTAATGATATTCTATGGTCGATTTTCTGATTATTTCGACTCGTAGCGGTAAGCGCGGAGTTACAGAGATCTATCCGAAGTTTGTCATTAAGAAAAGCTCCGATCTGATGATCCGTGGCGGCGACTTTTATGCCATATGGCTGGAAGATCGTAATCTATGGTCTACGGACGAGCAGGATGCACTTCAGTTGATCGACCGGGAATTGGATAAGTACGCAGAGGAACATCGGGATCGTTTTGACGGCAGCATCAAAGTTCTTCATATGTGGGATTCGGAAACGCGCATGATTGACCAATGGCATCGGTATTGCCAGAAAGACATGCGCGACAATTTTCACATGCTCGACGAGAAAATTATATTTTCCAATGTCGAGACAGGAAAGAAAGACTATGCCAGCAAGAAGCTGTCGTATCCGCTGGAGGAAGGATCGACCGAGGCTTACGACCGGTTGATGAGTGTTCTCTATACGCCGGAGGAACGTCATAAAATCGAGTGGGCTATCGGTGCGATCATTACTGGCGATTCCAAGAAGATTCAGAAGTTTATGGTGCTTTATGGCGCGGCAGGCACAGGTAAATCTACGGTGCTGAACATCATCCAGCAACTGTTTGAAGGATATTACTCTGTGTTTGACGCCAAGGCACTCGGTTCTGCGTCGAACTCCTTTGCGTTGGAGGCATTCAAAACAAATCCTCTGGTGGCAATACAGCACGATGGCGATTTGTCCCGCATCGAAGATAACACTCGGTTGAACAGTCTGGTATCTCATGAACTGATGACGGTGAACGAGAAGTTCAAGTCGACATATGCCAACCGGTTCAAGTGCTTTCTCTTCATGGGCACGAACAAGCCGGTCAAGATCACGGATGCCAAATCCGGTTTGATTCGTCGATTAATCGATGTTTCCCCTTCCGGTGAGAAGCTCGGTGCGAGGGAATACAGCAAGACTGTAAAACAGATCAGCTTCGAGCTCGGAGCCATTGCGTATCATTGCCAGGAGGTTTATCTGAGCAATCCGGGAATCTACGACGATTATATTCCGATGAACATGCTCGGCGCCTCCAACGATTTCTATAACTTCGTTATCGACTCCTATCATATTTTCAAGAAAGAAGATGGTATCACTCTTAAAGCCGCTTGGGAACTGTATAAAACATACTGTGACGACGCCAAGGTGACATTCCCGTACTCGCAGCGGATATTCAAGGAAGAGTTGAAGAACTATTTCCGCGATTACCGTGACCGGTTTGGCCTGGAAGACGGCACCAGAGTTCGTTCTTATTACTCCGGGTTCCGGACAGAAAAATTTGAAAAAGGCGAACTGGACGACGAACCGGAAGAGGAGACTACGACTTGGCTTGTTATGGAGAAGCAGAAGTCTGTTTTTGATGATATTTGCGCAGACTGCCCGGCACAGTATGCCAATGCGAAGGAAACGCCTTCCAAGCGATGGGACGACGTGCAGACGAAGCTTTCTGATCTGGATACGGCAAGGATCCATTATGTGAAAGTTCCGGAGAATCATATCGTCATCGACTTTGATATTCCCGGCAAAGACGGAAGCAAAGACTCGGAAGCGAATCTGCGGGAGGCCGCAAAATGGCCGCCTACGTACGCCGAATTGAGCAAAAGCGGAAAGGGCGTGCATCTCCATTATATTTATGCCGGAGACCCTGCAAGACTCAGCCGTGTCTATGACGACCACATTGAAGTGAAGGTGTTTTCTGGAAAAAGTTCTTTGCGGCGAAAACTTACCAAATGCAACGATCTGGCGATCGCAACGATCAGCTCAGGCTTACCGCTGAAGGGAGAGCAAAAAGTGATCAATGCCGACGTAATAAAGTCTGAGCGCAGTCTCAGAATTATGATACTGCGCAACCTGAACAAAGAGATACATCCGGCAACCAAACCAAGTGTGGACTTCATCTATAAGATTCTGGAGGATGCTTACGCCAGCGGGCTGCATTATGATGTTACCGATATGCGAAATGTCGTATTTCAGTTTGCTGCGCAGAGCACGAATAATTCAAGCTACTGCATTTCTCTGGCGAATAAGATGAAGTTCAAATCTGATGAACCGTCCGACTCTGTAGAGGTCGATAACGGGGAAATGATATTTTTCGACTGTGAGGTCTTCCCGAACCTGTTTCTTATCAACTGGAAAGTAGCAGGAGAAGGAAAGCCGATCAACCGAATGATCAACCCGTCCGACGAAGAAGTTAGAGCGCTCTTTGCTATGAAGCTCGTTGGCTTCAACTGCCGGCGCTACGACAATCACATGCTGTATGCACGAAGTCTCGGGTATTCCAATGAGCAGCTCTACAAGCTTTCGCAGTCCATTATTCAGAAGAAAACAGGGTTTTTCGGTGAAGCCTACAATCTGAGCTACACGGATATTTATGACTTTGCTTCTGCAGCGAACAAGATGAGCTTGAAGAAGCTGGAGATCAAGATGGGTATCCACCATCAGGAGCTTGGACTTCCCTGGGATCAGCCGGTGCCGAAGGAACAATGGGTCGAAGTTGCAGAATACTGCGATAACGACGTCATCGCCACAGAAGCGGCCTTCAACTATCTTTCTGCGGACTGGAACGCACGAGAGATTCTGGCAGACTTGGCAGGCATGACCGTAAATGATACGACCAATAGCCTGACAACTCGAATTATATTTGGCAAAGACCGAAAGCCACAGAGTCAGTTCAACTATCGCAATCTGGCGCTTCCCGTTGGTCCGGAGCAGTATGAGGAATACCGGGAGAAATTTGGCCCGGACTATAAGTTCCGTGTGTTCAACGACGAAGGTCAGCCGATCTATGAAGATTTTGACCCGAAGAAAACATACCCGAGAGGATACAGCATTCTGCCGTTCTTCCCGGGTTATATTTATGAGCGGGGCAAGTCGACGTACCGTGGCGAAGAAGTCGGCGAAGGCGGCTATGTGTATGCAAATCCGGGCATAGCGCTCTATCTCGCGCTGCTGGATATTGCCTCGATGCATCCGCACAGCATTATTGCAGAGATGCTCTTCGGTCCGAAGTACACCAAGGCATTCATCGATGTCGTCGAAGGACGAGTGAACATCAAGCATAAGGCATGGGATCTGGTTGATCAGATGATGGATGGCAAACTTCGTCCGTACATCGAGAAAGTCAAGGCCGGAGTGATCACAGCGAAGCAGCTTGCCAATGCGCTGAAGACTGCGATCAACTCGGTATATGGTCTCACAGCGGCGAACTTCGATAATCCGTTCAAAGATCCCCGCAACATCGATAATATCGTGGCAAAGCGCGGCGCGCTCTTCATGATCAATCTCAAGCATGAGGTTCTCAAGAGGGGCTTCGATGTGCGGCACATCAAGACCGACTCCATCAAAGTGCCCCGGGCGGATAATGATATTATCAAGTTCATCATGGCTTATGGCAAGGAATACGGCTACACCTTCGAGCATGAGGCAACATATGAGCGTATGTGTCTTGTCAACGACGCTGTTTATATTGCCAGATTTGACAGTAAGGAAGCCTGCCAGGAACGCTACGGCTATATTCCGGATGAGAACAACGACGACCCGATGGTCTGGACGGCTACTGGAACGCAGTTTGCGGTTCCGTATGTCTTTAAAACGCTCTTCAGTCACGAGGACATTCTCTTTGAGGACACGTGCGAAACGAAATCTGTGAGTAGTGCGCTGTATCTGGACGTGAACGAGGCTCTACCGGAGGGCGAGCATGATTACCGTTTCGTCGGACGTGTGGGACAGTTCTGCCCGATCAAACCTGGATGCGGTGGCGGCCTCCTGATGCGACAGACGGAGGGTAAAGACGGCTCAATCGGCTATGCTGCGGCAACTGGCTCCAAGGGCTACCGATGGCTGGAGAGTGAGTACGTACGGGAGCTGCATCTCGAAGAGAACATCGATCGCAGTTATTATGACAAGCTGGTAGATGATGCCGTGGCGGAGATCAGTAAGTACGGCGACTTCGAATGGTTCTCGATGGACGATGCCATTACCGATGATATTTCCCATCCGCCAGAGGACGAACTTCCGTGGTGACCGCGAAAAAAGCTCCTTCTTTTATGAGAACATAAAGGAGGATAAAGAATTATGTTTAACAAACTTTTTAAACGGAAATCCACAAAAATCGAGGATACGAAGAACACGATGAGCGATAACGTTTCGGAAAAGGAAGAAGCAAACGAGCTAAGCTTTAAGCTTCATTACAGAAACGAGAACGGAGAACTCTGTGAACTCGATCCTTGGGATGAGGATGCGTTCAACGAAGTTATGAGTAACAAAAAGAATCGTCTGGTATTTATGTGACAGAGAGAGGAGTCTTTAATGAGACTCTTCTCTTTATATTTTCGAAAGGAGAACAAAATTATGCCTATTGCAAATGAGGAAAAAACTGGACGTTATCCGTGGGGTGAGGTTACTGCTGAACCTGTGAAACCCTGCTGCCCGGAGGAAGTCACGCCGATGATCGAGCGGTTGCAAATGCTCGGACATCAGATGGAGATGATCACCTGCGGACTGGACAATCTGAACACCCGACTTTTTATAGGTGGCGAAAATGTCTCAAATTTTGAGTATAACCGAGGAACGGGAAGTGCTGATGATGCCGTTAACAGTATTGCGTGTCTCGCGCATATTTCCCTGAAGATCCTCGATGAAATTCACACCAAGCTGTAAAGGAGAATGCTTATGTATCAGAACAACGGACTTGTAAACATCGAAGGCGCGTCCTTCATTTTCATGACGAACTTCTCCGGTGACCCGGCAAGAAGCGGCAAGTATCCGAGCACCACGCGGCAGGCGAATCTGACGATCCCCGACGTAGATCTGGCGCGCGATCTTATTGACGAAGGCTTCAAGGTGAAGCTCACGAAGCCGCGCGAAGGTGAGGAAGAGGGCTTTGTCCCGACGTACTTCATCCCGATCAAGGTGAATTACCAGGTCAAGTATCCACCGAAGATCTATCTTGTGGCAGGCGATGCTGAGCCTCGTCTTCTGACGGAGGATACGATCGATGTTCTGGATAAGATCCGCGTGAAGAACGTTGACGTTACGCTCAACAAGCGGTTCACGGACATGGGAAATACCTTGTACGTACGCACCATGTATGTTGAACAGGATGTCGATGATGACCCGTGGGCGGGAAAGTATTTCTGCCGTCACGACGAATATTAAATTAAACACGATAAGGAGAAGCTGTTTCCAACTTCTCCTTATATTTTAAGAAAAGGAGATCATTATGAAAATTATTGAATCAGATGATGGTATGTACGCGACCGTTGTTCTGGAAGACACTGACGCAGAAGAAATGGACGAAGAATTCGTCAAAGAATTTATCCGGGTGGCTGAATCACAGACACAACATTTCAAGAAAAGGGGGTCGCTATGAAGATTATCGAATCGGATGAAAAACGCTTTTGCAACAACTGTTATACCTACGGCTATACATGGGACATTTACACTGGCAAGGATTCTGCAGTACCAAAAGAGGAATGTTACCCGGAGATATCAATGTCACTATGCAAGAAATGTCTCATGGAGTTGTTTAAAGCAATTTTGGAAAGGTGATCGTATTAAATGATATTCATGCCCGGATGGTGGAATGGCAGACACAGCGGACTTAAGATCCGCGAGCATACGCTGTGAGGGTTCGAGTCCCTTTCCGGGTACCATTCACCTGCAAGCCTCTGTTGCCGGTCACGCGGAACAAGCAGGTGATTGGCGAAAAGACAAAAGCCCGTCTTTGTACCAGACGTGTTTCTCAATTCGTCGGGAGCAACATGACTGATATTTTGTGGTCAACCGGAAGGCGAGGATTCTTGAAAAGATGACCACTCAGTAAAGTAGAATCGTCGGTAGGACTTGCCGCCCTACTCATATAAATAGCGGCTCAAATAGGGGCGTGGCGGAATTGGCAGACGCACCGGATTTTGATTCCGGCAATTGGAGGTTCGAGTCCTCTCGCCCCTGCCATTATTATATTTTTAAAGGAGATGCTGAAAAATGAAAACTGTTTTGGATGCGGTTCGTAAGGTGGAGTCGCTGGATAACATGATCTGTGCGCTGGAAAACATGGGCAATATGGACGGACCAGACGCTATGCTCATGGAAGATCATGATCGACTGATTATTCTTGATCTCCTTGACGAATATCGCACGGTCATTTTCGAGATGCATATAACAAAATGACGCCGGAAGAATTATATTCCCAGAATGAGCCGCTCGTATGGTGGACAATGAAGAAATATTACCATGATTTCATAGACGATGAAGACCTTATGCAGGAGGGTCGGATCGGGCTATGGCGAGCCTGTCTGGCGTATGACGAAAAGAAAGGGTTCAAATTTTCGACGGTGGCAGTTTCTTATATTCACAACGCCATTCGTCACGGATACGAAAAGCTCTACGGACGCAGTCTCGGGAAACGGCAGCTTTTATGGAACACTCAATCGTTATATGAATTAATCGGTTGCGACAATCTCTCCCTTCAGGGCATCATTCCGGGAGATACAGACATAGCCTTTCTGGATATTTCCGGGGCATTAAACCAGATGTCCGAGCGGGACCGGAAAATATTGTACCTGTCGATTGCCGGTTTTTCGCAAAGAGAGATTAGAAAAAAGATGGGTGTTTCTGAAAGAACTATATACCGGGTGCTACAAGTCGCCAAAAGAATTTTCCGAGCATACATTTGAAGGGCCGCGCGAAAAAAATTACTCATTTTATGAAAGGAGTTGGTACTTATGACGAAAAAACAATTCAATACTTTGGCGGTTGGCGATGAGGTATATTTGAATGGACGATGCCGAACAGATGTCGGAACTAAATGTAAGGTGACTTATATCTGTGACGATCGTATATGGGTGGAGCCTATCGATGATGAACTCGAAGCCGGCTTCGGTGATATGAATGAAATTTCGTATAAAGCAGCAAACGTTATCTAAAGAAGAAAGAGGTCCTGTCGTAGTGACGGGATCTCTTCTTTTATATTCGCGAAAAAAACAGCTCCTTTTACGAAAGGAGAGTGATATACTATGGCTATCAAAACAAAACGTATACCTATCACGGGCGAACTTATGGGACGTCATTTGATAGAAAAAATTAGGCAATTATACGGCGATGATATGGCTAACAAAGTTAAATTGATTAACGAAATTAGTTTTCATGTGCCGGTTTATAATACTGATTTTCCTACCAAAGACGTGGTTGAGTTTTATATTCCCGAAACGAACGAATGGTATTTGGAATTTCCAGAAGAAATCACTATCAATACTTGATGAAAGGTCCCAGCTATTTTAGTTGGGACTCTTTCTTTTATATTTTCGAAACGAATCTAAGGAGAATAGTAATGAATAAAACCTTTGAGATCACAGAAGCGTATATCGGAAACAGGGAGATCAAAGCTTATGAAAACGGCAGGCGCGTCCTTGATATTATTGTAAATGACTACAATGTCGATGGCGCGTGTAAGGTTCTTGAGGCCCTTGGCTACCAACTACTGTATAGAGAATATTAATAAGGAGAGTAAAAATGAAACAGGTGATTTGTGATATTTGCGGAAAACCTATTCTAAAAAGCGAGCTTAACACAGTATACCGAATCCAGAAACGCGTTTGGGGTTTGGCATTTAACCCGGAATGGAATGAGCTGGATGTCCACTCGCATTGTATGGCGGAGCTTATAGAGATTATAAGAAAGAAACAGGAAAACGAGGAGGGCTGAATAAAATGGCTGGCACATTCATTATTTGTAACAACGAAGACGAAATAAAATCAAATAGGTCATGCTGGGGCAATGTTACATTTGAGCTTTCGGCAGAAGATATTGTGGCTCTCTTTTGCGGTAAAACTCTTGCCGCCGATGATGGCGAGTACGGTATATTTATTAAATTGGAGGAATCAAGTAATGCTGAAAATTGAAAACACGGAAGTCATTGGTTGGGAAGCTGCTATTCGTGGTATGCGGAATCCGAAGAACTCTTGGGAGAAGAGCGACAGTGGTATATGTCCGAACGGAACTGAGTTTGGTTACTGTTATCTCGATCATCGTAAGTATTGTCAAAGGCGAAATACGGATGATCCAGCTTTCTGTATCGGTCCTAAGGATCTCGACCTCATGACTCGCCTTCGTAATGCTGGTACGGACCATCGCAAGTTCATGCGGATGATCGCCGTTTACCTTGATATTACGGCACCACTGTATTGGTGGAAAGAATTCGATACATACAAGGTCGGAACGGTGGCGAATTCCTGCTCCACGATGCATAAGATCGCGGCAAAGGAGTTTACGCTGGACGATTTCAGCCATGAACATTTGCTGAGTATGATCAATAATGATGCAGGCGATGCCCTTTTTCTCAATGATGCAAATAATATCCGGATAGATGGTGACGACCTTCTTGGTTTAACGGTCAATGTCCTTAACTACTACCGAGGAAGATATATTAAAACAAAGGACAAACGGTACTGGTGGCAGCTCATCCAGCTCCTGCCGAGTTCTTATAACCAGCGCCGAACGATCATGCTGAACTACGAGGTTCTGGCGAACATATACAAGTCCCGTCGGAACCACAAGCTCGACGAGTGGCATACATTCTGTGACTGGATTGAAACACTTCCGTATTCAGAGCTGATTACGGGAAAGGATGCACAAAGCGAAGATTGATTCCGCGAAAAAAACATGTCCTTTAATGAAAGGGGTGTTGATATTTATGAAAAAAGTCTACATTGTTAAAACGACTAAACGCGGAAGAGATTGGAAACAAATTGGCGAAGGTATCGATTTTCTGGAAGATGATAAGTTATATCGATTGGAATTTCATGCAACAGGAATAATCCAATATATCCGCGCAAAAATAGCGTTTAAACGAAATAAGAGATTCAAATATTACACTTATTAAAAACTGTTTTTGTATGAGATTAAAGCCTTAGTTGAAAAATACTGAGGCTTTAGTCTTTTATATTTTGAAAAGCAAAGGAGAATGACAAATGACTGTTTCTGAGGTTATCTGCAAACGAGATCGTCTGAATAATTGCGTTCAGACTCTACGAAGCGGAAAGAGCATTGACAACGATGTTTTAGCCGATTTTCTTCAGGAATATTATGATCTGCTCGGGGCATTGCCCGTAAGACATACGGAGGTAAAATGGAACGAGAAATTATAATCCAGCCGGAACGCCGGCTTTGCACGGTTAACGGAGAGACTGGATATTTCCACTGCTGGGAATATTACGCAACCGTTGTGGATGCAAGTCCTCTTCGAGGCGGGCACCCGGCGGGACAGATTTCTGAACTTCGCGGAATTGTAGAATTCGAAGACCGAGTCGAGCGCGTTGCCCCGCAGTTAATCCGATTCTGCGATGAAGAAAATGCGATGCTTTCTGCATTCCATAAAGCACATAAGGAGGACTGCAAATAATGAAACGATTCGTTTATATTCTTCTCGCCGTGGCCATGCTGGCTGCGGCGGTTCTTTTTTCTGGGTGCAATAAGATGGTTGCTGACCTTACCTATAAATACAACTACGCCTGGATCGAGCTTCCGGGCGGAGATGTCGTGGAAGGTCCGGTACAGTCATGGACAGATTTCGAGGATGGAGACCAGATTCAGGTAAAGATTAATGATGTGATCTATCTGACAGATACGACGCGCTGTGTTATGGCACAGAAAGGAAATTGAATATGACCGTGCTTGACAGAATCTTGGAGCGCCCGTCGTGGACACGGCCAATACGAGTCGATTTTGACTCAGTTGAAATGACGTTGGAGAAGCCGACCCATGCCGAGCAAAAAATCGCTGAAATGGGAATCGATCTCTCTAATTCGACAGATTCTTTAGAACAGTCTGTGATAAAACAGATTGTAAATGAACAGAAAATACAACACGAAGGAGATCCCCGATTTATGTGTATGAGAAGAATGAACAATACCGTCCGGGTCGAGTATTATAGTCCGGATGAGTACCGTAAACTCTGTGATAAGATTCAGAATATGAAAGGAGACCTTCGATTTATGCCGGCAGGAGAAAATTACAAAGTATTCAAGTATCTGACTTGGGATGATAGCCAGAAAATCCGTGATAAAATTCAGAAGGAGAAAAACAAAGCCATCTATGACAGTATGATCCAGCAGGTCATCTTCAATCCTCCGGCGACGATCGTAATCTGGAGAGACGGCTCCAAGACGGTCGTAAAATGCGGCGAGAATGATATTTTCGATCCGGAGAAGGGTCTTGCCATGGCGATCTCCAAGCGTGCCTTCGGCGACAACCGGGACTACTATGAGATCTTCGCCAAGTGGGTCGGGAAGTACGAGTACCAGCAGAAGAGAAAGGAAAAGAAATGAGTCTTACGTGTCGTCGCGTTAAAGCGCAAGGCGCAGACAAGGAGTATTACTGGGTTCGGAATTCGGGCGTATCTCCGACAGCTGTAGACCTCTATGAGACGCTTGAAGATGTTCCTAAAGAAATTCGCCACTATTGCGAGAATCTTGATGTAATTACTGTCGGGCCGGGCATGGCAGACTTTATGGGTATCGGGGATCAGCTTTTCCCCGATTTCCCCATCTGCGGTTTTCCCAAGTTTTCCAATAAACGTTGTTACGCTGAGATGTGCGTTTATATTGTAAAGGACGAATGGCCGATGTGCCCCTATTTGAAAGGAAAAGAAAAATGATTGTGACACTCCTTACGATTGCTGTTCTTCTGTTCGGAATCTTTTGCCATTTTTGTGAAGAACGCAACAGATGCTATACTTGGCAAGATATTTGCGCGGTCTTGTGCCCGTATTTTGCGGGCGTTCTTCTCGTTGTCGAGTTGGCAGCCATTATTGCTCCGCGGGTTAATGCCATCGGAGATAAGGCAGCTATGGAAGCAAGGCGGGAAACTATTATATACCAGTTGGAGAATAAAACGTTTAAGAACGACAATAATCTCGGAACAACGGAGGTGCTTTCTGCCGTGGCAGACTACAATGGCGACGTTCTAAAAATGCGGGCGGGAAGAAACAACCCATGGGTAAACTGGTTTTATGCACCATATGGAGAAGATCTCGAACTGATCGATCTGGACGACTTTTTGTAATGGGAGTGAGAGACGATGAAATTTATAGTTGATCAACTTCCTTATTACGGGGAGCCATGCCCATTGCAGACGATGTGCAGTAAAAATGTAACAGGGTGTCGCCTGGAATGTCCGAGATACTGGAATAAATATAAGGTCTGCTCGGACGAAAACCCGCACGAATGCGAGCACCTTATCGAGATGGAGACGAAAGCATGACATCTTTGGAAAAAATGAAGGCGGAAGCTATTCAGCGGATGCGGATTCTAAAGTTTCACCCGATTACCATAGAAGATTTTGAAAAGCATGGGGAAGTTGGGTATTCTTTCCATACTTTTGGATTTTATTACCTAAGCGAACAGGAAAAAGACCGGATACGGCAGTTTGAAAAAGAGTACGGATATTTGGTCTATTATGTGATCGACAGTTATACCGCGGTCGGACGGCTGCTCTCGTATCTCTATGTTTCGTCAAACGAAGAAGAATGGGGGCAGGATCGTCAGGATCTTGAAGAGGGTCGTCCCATTGTTTACGTAAAAAACGCAGATGATGAGCGCCTGTCAGAGTTCGGAAGCATCGGGATCGAGCTGCGCAACGGGGGCGTGATCCGAACCGCATGATATGTCTGAACTCATAAGTCTGCGGCCGTACCAAATGGAGGCCGTCGAGCGGATGCATAATGGCTGTATACTCTGCGGAGGGGTCGGGAGCGGGAAGTCACGAACCGCGCTCGGCTATTTTTATGCCCAGAACGGCGGTGTGCTCGGATCGGAGATGTACGTCGAGATGAAGGATCCAAGGGATCTCTACATCATCACAACGGCGCAGAAACGGGATACGAAGGAATGGGAGGGCGAGCTTGCGCCCTTCCTTCTTTCTACCTATCCGGAAGTCAATTACTACAAGAACAAGGTCGTAGTGGACTCATGGAACAACATTAAGAAGTACGTGGATATTTCGGGCGCGTTCTTCCTCTTTGATGAGCAGCACGTCATCCGATACGGCGCATGGACAAAGGCATTCCTGAAGATCACAAAGCAAAATCAATGGATATTGCTGACGGCCACGCCTGGCGACTGCTGGGAAGACTACGCGCCGGTATTCCTGGCGAATGGATTTTACAAAAACATCACTCAGTTCCGAAGCGAGCATCTTGTCTATGCGCAGCGGGTGAAATACCCAAAGGTGGAACGCTACATCAATACCGGGCGGCTTGTGCGGCTTCGCGACCGGCTGCTGGTGGACATGGACTTCCACCGCGAGACCGTGCAGCATCATATGGATATTTTCACGGGCTACGACCGGATCCTCTACAAGTCGATCGTCAAGGACCGGTGGGACGTCTGGAACAACAAGCCGCTGGAGAACGGGTCAGCCTATTGCTATGCACTGCGGAAGATCGTGAACAGCGATGAAACACGGCAAACGACATTACTGGAAATTTTGGAAAAGCATCCGCGAGCAATCGTCTTTTACAACTTCGATTACGAGCGGGATATTTTGAAAGGACTGGATTATGGAAAAGGTACAGACATTGCTGAGTGGAACGGACACCAGCATCAACCTATACCGGACAGCGAACGATGGGTCTATCTCGTACAATATACAGCTGGAAGCGAGGGTTGGAACTGTATTAAAACAGACACCATTGTCTTCTTTTCTCAAAATTATTCATGGCGCGTACTTGAACAAGCCTGCGGCCGAATCGATCGCATGAACACGCCGTATACGGATTTATATTTCTATCATCTCAAATCCCACAGCAGCATCGATCTCAGTATTGCGAGAAGCCTGAAGGAGAAAAAAGACTTCAATGCCTCGCGGTTTGCGAGATCCCAGAATTTTATGCCAAGGAGTGAAGCAGCATAATGGAAAACAAGCTCTGTAAAGGGTGTCCTGATGCGAAGCCTATTACAGACAAAAGCGAGAACCCGAAGATCATTGGATATTTCTGTACTATCTTGAAACGAAAAGTGAAAAACATGGTCAAAGAATGCCCGATGTTAGGAGACAGCATTTATGATTGAAACTGATTTCCAATATTACTGTCAGGATTGTTCGAGGATCGCGCCGGAGGCGAAAATTAGCAAATTCTTTGCCGCCGACGAGCCCATGCTGACAACCATTCGCCTTTATTGTACGCATCAGAAAGAATGCGCCAGATTGATGCAGGAGCTGGAAGCAAAATACCTGCGGAAGAAAGCGTATGAAGATTTTAAAGAATTGGAGAGTTCGAACGCAAATGGAACAGAAAAAAATCATGAAAGTCATGATATCTCAGCCGATGGCGGGAAAGACTCCGGAAGAGATCGTGAAGGTGCGGGATAAAGCCGCCAAGCATCTGGAGGATCTGGGTTATGAAGTTTATGATACCTATTTCCCGAACGATTTCAATGGTCTTCCCATGGATATTCTGAACAAGCCGCTGTTCTTTCTCGGTCAGTCACTGATGTATATGTCCTATTGTGATATCGTGTATTTCTGCGACGGCTGGGACAAGACGCGCGGCTGCATCCTGGAGCATAAGGCTGCAGAAGCTTACGGGCTGAAACTGTTGTACGAGTAATCGCGAAAAAAATTACCCCTGTTATGGAAGGAGTGATTGATATGAGTAACAAACCGGTGTACGATACTTTAGATTGTATGCGACTTATCAAAAAGAAATACCCGTTAATACCTATTTATATTATACGAAGAGTTCTTTTTGCTGAGGAAGTATACATGCATAAGATCGGAATAATCGATTGGATACCGAAACTTAGTTACTGGTCTTTTAAGAAATAAGGATTAAAGACTTGGCCGAAATATGCCAAGTCTTTTTTCTTTTTATATTTTAAGGAGGCATCAGAAATGGAATACCCTTACAAACACGTGGAATTCATGTTCTGCAAGACGTGTAAGCACTGGAAAACGCCACCGGACGAAGAACCCTGCAACGAGTGTCTGGACGAACCGGTGAACCTTCATTCATACCGGCCGGTAAATTACGAGGAAGAGGAAAAGTAATCATGGAAACGGTGAACGAGCAAGGCGTTGAGAATCTTGTTTTCGCGATCGTCACCCGAGCGATCATCGATTATGAAAAAGCGTTGCAGCATGTAGAGCTCACCCGAGGACCAGGCGGATTCGCGCATGAAATGGCAAAATCCAAAGTCTTAAAGATCGAGAAGTTCTTCAAAAGCGACTTCTGCTATCTCATGACGCAGGTCGATGGCGACCAGATCATTTACGCCTGTAAACAGCGGGTGAAAGACCCGAATTATGATCCGGACGGTCGGTTTCGTCCTCATGCTAATAACAAGAATCTATCAAAATAAAAAGGAGAAAAAATATGGAAACGATGGAGACCATTAAAGACGCGCAGAAGCTTGTTGAATCCCGCCTGATCGATCACCTGAGCGAGGAGACAATGATGGTGCGTGTCGCTTGCATTCGCGGAATCATCCTTCGTTCGCTGCGAGACAACAATGCTACGGAAGCGGACATCGATTGGGAGAAGGTCAATGATATTCTCCTCTGCAACATTAACCAGTACGATTTCAACGTTATTGACCCGGTGCATTCGCTTGCTGATCTGTACGATATTCAGGACCGGCTCAACAGTGCGTCGCTTCTTCCCGGCCTCCCCTGGCGGCGCTGCAAGTGCAAGGACTGCAAGAAGCTTTTCTACATGGGAATCGACGAAGTGGACTTCTACCGAAGAAAGAAACTGGATACGCCCAAACGCTGCCCCGATTGCCGCAAGGCACGCAAAGCAAAAAAGCCCGAATAATTAAATAAAGAAAAGGAGATCTCTTGGAAATGAAAACTCTTTGGAAAAGCATAGACCAGAAAAAAACAGAAAGAATTATTATCGCAGTTCTCGTGATATTGGTGTTCACGGTGTTCTGCTGCAAGGACGTTGCAATCACTATGCGCGATAAAGCACTCGCTTACAGCGAAGAAGTTCGGGCAGAGGAACAGGAAAAAATGGAAGGCGAGGTTATGGAACTGAAAGTTCGCCTTCAGCAGGAGATCTCCTCACACAAAATGGATATTCCGGAAGAGGACCTGGATGCGGCTTCTGTCGCCCGGGTCCTTTATGGTTTCCGGTACTACAATCTTTCAGACACAGCCAAAGAAGCAATCATTGACGTGATCCTCAACCGCGTTGCATGCAGCTATGGCGAATTCGGCAATGATATTCATGACGTGTGCGCCAAGGAAGCACAATGGCAGGGCTACGACGACAACGGCTGCTACATGAAAGCCGATTACGAGCTGGCTTACGCCAAGCTTTACGGCAACAGCTCAGTACGAAGCATCCCGGAAAACTGCTACTGGGTCGTCGCTGAAGATGGGGCAGTCTGCGTACGGACGAGCTTCACAGTTACGAGTTCGACAAACAGTTGGAGGGTTGAGTGATGGTGACCATGACGTTGATCGTTGTTTTTCTGCTGCTATGGTTTCTGGATATTCTCGTAAAGGAGTGAAACAATGATGCTCAGACTGTTTTGGGAAGGTCTCTGCGAAGCGACTCCTTGGGAGCAGGTTCTGGTCGGATGGGCTTTTTGTAATTTATGTATTTGTATCCGGAAAATGTGTCTGGATGATGGAAAGGAGTAGCGGAATGGCAGTTATCGGCGAAATTGGAACGATTATCTCTGATTCAAAAGGGCTTCACATCACACTGCATCAGGAATATCAGACAGAGGAATTGGTTAAATGTCTGGGCGACTACGAAGAAGCGATGTTGCTTGAATTGTATACGAAGTTCTTCAAGGCCCATCGAGAAGAAGAAATCCGAGAGCTCATGAAAAAGTGGAACTCCCGGGAGAAAGGAGTGAAATGATGGCAGAATATACTTACCCAGTCATAGTAAAACCGGCACAAAACAACCGGGTTCTCGGTATAGAATACTGGTTCCCTGATTTTGAAGAATGCGAGCATATCTTCTTCGATGATATTACCGATGAGGGCGTAGCCTTAGATATGACGAGGCACCTTTTCGCACTTTTGGCGGATAGGGATAATTCTGGTAACCGATGTCCGACACCGAAATGGTATGGCGCGGGCGATTATCCACCAAATGCACAGCTGCGTTTTATCACTGTTAATACAAACAGTCGATCTGGATATTTCGCGGAAAAAGGAGAAGAAAAAATGAGACACGGCATGTTCAACAACGACGAAATGAATACAAATTACGGCTCTCTGACGAACTCGTTCATGCCTGGCACACCGGTAACATGCGGCAAGCCCGTAGATGACGCTGTTAACCATCCGCAGCATTACACGCAGAGCGGGATTGAGTGCATTGATGCGATTGATTCTGTAACAAGTGGGTACGAGCGTCCGAGTCATGGATATTACGCTGGCCAGGTGCTCAAGTACATTTGGCGTGCGCCGTTTAAGGGCCATTATCTGCAGGATCTGGAAAAAGCGCAGTGGTATCTCAACCGGCTGGTGAAAAAGGTGCAGGATGAAGTGGAATGATATTATGCAGGCGATCGTGGGCGTGCTTTTGGCAATCGTTCCGGGAATTGTATATCCTTATCTGCGAGATTATGCCAATCAAAAGAAGCGTGAATTTCAGGAGGCAAAAGATGACCGGATTTATTAATTATTTTCTGTTCTTTCTACTAATCTGGGGTTGTGCAATGGCGATTCGAGCGTATTTTGACGATCGAGGTGAGTGAGATGATTATAGTTAAGATATTTCTGGTTTTAATTGTCACTGGCTTGATCGTCGGTTTAACAGGAACGGTTGTTTGTCTTGGTATTGATGGCTTAACAAATATCGACGCGACTGATGGCATGCAAGTGTTTTTAATGATAACACTCATCTCGTTTACACTATTCGCGATGTTAGGTATTGCGGCGGCGGCATTCAGCATATGGACGAATATGTAAAACTATTTTTGAAAAGGAGAATAAAAACTATGTCTATGCGTACTCACATTCGGGCGATGGCCCACGAAAAGGCGAAGCGTCAGGGCGTTCGCAAGATGAACAAGGTCCGGTTCAATCCCTCTACCGGGCACCGTGCGCCGAGCTGGTTCGCGGAAAACTGGGAGCGGGCTGCGGCTATGGATATTTCCGGCGGGAAAAAGCAGAAAGAAACGAAAGCAGTCAAGGCCGAGCGCCGGAGAAGGAGAGAAGCGGCATGAGTGATGAAGACGGTGCAAAGGTCGGGCTGCTCAACCGGAATCTGATTCGCATACGCAGCTATCTTAAGGATGGATATTCCATCGGGGAGATCGCGCATAAGATGAAGCTACCGGTCAGTGAGGTCAGCAAGTACATTAAGCTGATCGAGAATAAGAAACGGAAGGATTGATATTTTGGAAGAGGGTCTTATACTGGCTCTCTTCTTTTTGTTTCGCGAAAAAAATTCACTCTTTTATGGAATACAGCAAAACAAATAATGGAGGAGACCATACATGAAAGTATTTTTGTACGGAATCGGAAGTGCATCGGAGGCATATAGGGTTCATTATTATCGCTGGCTCGAAGGCGAAGAGATTTCGTTTCTGAGGATCCGGGACGATGCTGAGTACATGCGGGCGAGAAACCCGAGCATTCAGCACGTTTATGCGATCTTTGATAGACGGGGTCTGCTTTGGGATTATCGAGAGGCGGTAAAGAAGAATAGTGTTGAAAGTTGGCAAATCTTTAAGTCGATACTTGAATACGAAGGCATGAAAGTGTTCTAAGTTACATAGAAAGCTGTATTCCGGAGAGAGCCGGAATAGAATTCTGACTCTCTTCTTTTTGCGATTTTGGGCGATTTCTCTGCCCACTTTTGATTTTTGAAAATGGCCAAAAGCCCACTTTTTTCGGAAATATTTGACCAGGTGCTATTTTTGGATGGATATTCTGCCCACTTTTCTGCAACAAAAGTGGCCAAAAGCCCACTTTTAAAACAAAAGTGGCCATGAAAAAACCCTGTATTTTCAATGGTTTGCGGGCTGTTTGGCCAAAAGCCCACTTTTATTTACTATTAGCGCGAAGAAAAATAATAAATATTATATATAAATAAGGGAAAAAAGTGGGCAAATGGCCACAAAGAAAAATTAGACTTGATATCTCCTGTTCCCTGTGATATATTCACAGAGGAAAGGAGGTGCGAAAAATGTCGGAAGTATACGAAGAGATTTACCCGCAAAAATATATAGCGTACGATAAATCGGTGCATGCTTTATCCACTTGGGGGCGATTACAAGACGAAGGAATACCAGAAGTGTATAAAAACGAGGACCATTTTTGTTTGGAATGCCATTCGTGTCATTGTTATATGCTCTATCATAATAACGGCGGTCGTATGGATGGATATTATGTGTGCCCTACATGCGGTAAAACGGTAACCGAGTTCAGCTTGTATGCAAGCTCCGCCTCCGAGTACAATCGAAACACAAAACGCCAAACTTTTGAAAACGATAACGACTGGGATTAAACAAAGGGGTGCCATAATTTGAAATTCATGAACTTCTTAAAAGGGGATAATCGCGAAAAGAAAAAAACCGTGACCGCAGCTGACTTATCCCTTGACGAAGACTATGATTGGTTTTGTGATTACTGTAATGCTCATTTAAATAAACAGCCGGGGTTTCATGCCGGTGGGTGCTGGCAATGTAAGGGCTGTGGTTTTTGGAACGATTGCACCGAAAAAAACATTATTGATATTTCCGCACCGTCCGATTATTTGGACGACCAGGACGAAGATCCCGATGACGATTGGATTTAAAAGTTTTTACCCGCAGCATTAGTTGAAAAAGTTGAAGCTACTGGATTTAGTGAAAAAGTGTATTAGTTAGGCGAAAGCCATTTATATATTCTCGGCGTTAGTTGACGAAGTTGAAATCAGAAAATAGTGTGAAGAGCCTGTAGAGAAATCTATGGGCTCTTTTATATTTTGTAAAATCGAATCGACCGCGAAAAAAACTGACTCTTTTATGGGGAGAAAGTAAAATATATACTTTTTCTTTTTATTTTGTCGAAGGAGATGAGAATTTGGGAAAGCTCGAAAGCGATTTTCAGGCAGAGTTGAAAAGGGAGATCGAGAAACGTTTTCCGGGGGCGGTAGTCTTTAAGATCGAAACCTACATGCAGGGCTTCCCTGATCTCGGAATTCTGTATAAAAACAAATGGGCCATTCTGGAATGTAAGCGATCCCGAACGGCAAAGAAGCAACCCAATCAAGATTATTATGTTAACCATCTGAACGAGATGTCGTTTTCAAGATTTATATTCCCGGAGAATAAGGAGGAAGTTTTACGTGATCTTCAACGAGCATTCGAATCTTGAGGGGCAGCACGCATTTCTTGGAGCAAGTCAATACCGCTGGCTGAACTATACGGAAGAAGATCTGCGAGGTGCATATCTTCGATCTTATGCTCAGCAGATCGGAACGATTTTGCACGAGCTGGCAAAAGATCTGATTACGAGTCGGATCAAAGTGAACAAGATGGATAAGCATCTGATTTTACTCCCCCTGGTAAAAGCTGGTGTACCGAGAGCAGCGATCGACATGGATTGGATATTTCCCAACTTTATGGCGTATGTAAACGATGCGATCGGATTTCATATGACGCCAGAAGTGGTTTTGGTGCATTCCTACAACTGTTTCGGAACGGCGGATGCTATCGCATTCCGAGATGATTTTTTACGAATACATGACTACAAGAGCGGTGTGATCCCGGCCAAGATGGAGCAGCTGGAGATCTATGCCGCTCTTTTCTGTCTGGAATACAAGAAGAAGCCTATGGATATTTCCACAGAACTGCGGATCTATCAGGGCAGCGAAGTGCTGGTGCACAATCCGGAGCCGGCGCTGATCATGGATATTTGCAACCGGATCATCCGAAACGACAACATTATCGACGAAATCAGGAGGGGTTAACTATGAATCGCGTAGCAGAAGAGATTCGGTCATATTACGGGGTCAATGATGAACCGAAAGCTCTTGCGCATTACGGAATGCCGAGACGTTCCGGACGTTATCCGTGGGGGTCCGGCGATAACCCTTACCAGCGTAGTGGTGATTGGCTCAGTCGTGTAGAAAAGATGCAGAAAGACGGAATGTCCAAAAAAGATATTATGGACGAACTTAATTTGTCGTCGACAGAATTCCGGCTTTTGGAAGCCCGAGCGAAGCATATGCGGAAACAATATGAATACGAGCATATCAAATCGCTGAAATCTGATGGATATTCTACAGCGGAGATCGCCCGTATGACAGGGAAAAATGAGTCGTCGATCCGTTCAATTTTGGACGACAAGAATAAAGAACTGAAGCTTTATAAAGCCGATCGGACAGCAGATATTCTTCGAAAAGAACTTGAGACCAAACAGGCCATTGATATTGGTAAGGGTGTCGAGCTCGGTTTAGGTGTTTCCCCGAGCACATTGGAAGAGGCTGTTCTGATTTTGGAAATGGAGGGTTACGGACATTACGGTGTTGGCGTGAAGAACCCTACAGATCCGCGCGGCTATCAGACGAACACTGATGTTCTTGTCCGGCCGGGAGTTGAGTACCATGAATTATACGACACTCCGGAAATGATTCGAGAGGTCGGTGAATTTCATTCTACTGACAGCGGGTCTACTTGGTCTAAGCGTGAATACCCCGCAAGTATTGATTCTGACAGAGTTTATATTAAGTACGGGGACCAGGGCGGCGAACAGAAAGACGGCGTGATCGAGATTCGTCCCGGCGTCGCTGATCTGAATCTCGGTAATTCACATTACGCGCAGGTCCGCATCATGGTGGATGGTACGCATTATTTGAAAGGCATGGCGATTTATTCCGACGACATCCCGGAAGGAAAAGATATTGTGTTCAACACAAACAAAGAATCCGGAACGCCGAAGGAAAAGGTCTTTAAAAAGATTAGTGACGACCCTGAAGATCCTTTCGGTGCATACATCAAAGCCGACGGTCAGAGTAAATACATCGGAGCAGACGGAAAAGAACACCTGTCTGCGATTAATAAGCTGAAAGAAGAAGGCGATTACGAGACCCAGAGTCGGACACTTTCATCCCAGTTTCTTTCCAAACAGCCGCTGCCACTAATCAAGAGCCAGCTGGATATTTCCTATAAAGATTATGATGCGCAGTTCAAAGAAATTGAGTCGCTTACCAATCCGGCATTGAAGCAAAAAATGTTGTTGGATTTTGGCGACGAATGCGACAGTGCTGCACAGCATATGAAGGCCGTGGCATTTCCAAGGCAGAAACAGCAGGTCATCCTGCCGGTTCCGCAGATGAAAGACAACGAAGTATATGCGCCTAACTGGAATAACGGAGAAACAGTCGCTCTGGTCCGGTATCCGCATGGCGGGATATTTGAAATCCCTATTCTGACGGTCAACAACAATAACCCTGCTGCTCGAAAATATTTGGGTGACGCCGCTGACGCTATTGGCATCAATAAAACAGTCGCGGACCAGTTATCTGGTGCAGATTTTGATGGCGATACTGTTACTGTTATTCCTCTGAGTGACCGTGTGCGTATTAACGCTGCGAAACCATTAGACGGATTAAAGGGATTTGACCCTAAAACAGAATATTTCGTTCCCGAAGAGAAGCGGCAGTCAAAAGAAAACCCAAAAGGGATTCCAATGATGAGCAAAGCCTATACTCAGAAGCAGATGGGCCAGGTATCGAACCTCATCACAGACATGACACTGCAGGGCGCGAGCATGGACGAGATTGAGCGGGCCGTCAAGCACAGCATGGTTGTTATTGACGCGAATAAGCACAATCTTAATTATAAGAAGTCTGAATTAGACAATGATATTCAGTCGCTTCGTATCCTGTATCAACCCAAGGTCGACGAAAATGGCAATTTGGTTCTGGACAAGAACGGCAACCCCAAAGCGGGCGGTGCTAAGACATTGATATCTCGTCGCAAGCAAACGATCGATGTCCCGGAACGAAAAGGCAGCGCGCAGATCGACCCCAAAACCGGTGAGATCAGTTGGCATGAAACGAAGAGAACATATGTCGACCCAAAAACCGGCGAGGTTCGTCGAGCGATGGATAAAGCCAGTCTAATAAAAGAGACTAAAGATCTTCGAACACTATCTTCGGGGACCACGCAAGAAAATCTTTACGCAGACTATGGGAATCAGCTGAAAGATTTAGCGAATCGGGCGAGAGCAGAAGCTAAAAACACACCCAATATGCAATATAATCCTGATGCAAAAATCGCATATGGGCGTGAAGTAGCGGATCTGAATGAAAAAGTGAAGGCAGCGAGGGAGAATAAACCCAAAGAGCGCCGGGCATTAACACTGGCTTTAGGAAGGATAAATGCCCGCATACAGGGGTATCCGGAGCTAAGGCTCGACGAAAACGCTAAACTGCTTCGAAAAATTAAACAGACGGAACTGGAAAATGCTCGTGCAGAAGTAGGGGCGAAGGGAAAAGCCGTACAAATCCACCTCACCGATAGGGAGTGGGAAGCTATTCAGGCCGGTGCAGTATCCCATAGTAAGGCAAAAGAGATCTTTCAGTATTGTGATCAGGACGAGCTGCGCCAGAGAGCCTTACCAAAAAGTAGTACGGTTCTTTCTTCGGCGAAAATCGGGAAGATTCAGTCACTTGCTGCGTCTGGGAACTACACCCGAGCCGAAATTGCAGATCTAATGGGCGTTTCAGTGTCTACTGTTTCGTCTTATTTGGCTGCTTAATCGTATTCGATTAGTTGAAAGGAGGAACAAATAACGTATTATGGCGCTTTTTGCGATCACTACAACAGACAATCCTTACGATCCAATAGATGATTTCGATTCTTGGTATCGTTTTGACATGGACAAAGGTTACAATTCTTGTGCTTTGTTAGATCGATTTGCACTTACATCAGATCAGCTTACTGATGAAGAGAATCAGAGAGAAATCGAGCGAGCAATTGATGAAATAATTAAGTACGACGTCCTTAACATTTACAAAAAAGTAAAGAAGGAAGAATAAAATGGCTAAAAAGACTGGGATACGGGGCGACATTGCCTTGTACGGATAGGGAGG
>ERZ1034678.62-NODE-62-length-57160-cov-25.518431_pt1 | contig 57160 bp, 55 predicted proteins | sample MGYA00520640_ERZ1034678 | MGnify/ENA primary metagenome ERZ1034678 (study PRJEB33766, sample SAMN09781767) | gut metagenome | biome: gut microbiome | host: Homo sapiens | place: Madagascar | study: EMG produced TPA metagenomics assembly of the PRJNA485056 data set...
ATCCGGAAGTTCAGTTCTCGGAAGTGCTAAGACTCTTCAATCGCCTCTTTCTGGGCACGCAGGTCAAGCCAATCTCAAAGATGACTCCCGACCGCAAGAAGATGGTGGCAAAGTTTATCTCAGACTATTCCTTCGAGGATATAGAACCGATGCTTCGCAAGGCTCTCAACTCCGATCTTCTCTCAGGGCGCAAGGATGGTGGATGCTATATCTCCTTCAACTGGCTCTTCAATCCGAAGAACTACGAGGCTCTGATGGAAGGAACCTTCGACAATCCTACAGTTGTAGCCTCAGCCGGGAAGAAGCCTCAGCATTCAAGTTCTCCACCGCCTTCTCCTCAACACGAGGAGACCAACGAGGAAATAGAAGCACGCCTCAGGTTGAAAGAAGAACGCAAGAAGGAACAGGAAAAAGAACAGACCGAAGCACTCAAGCAGAAGTATCTAGGCTGGATAGAAGCCGCCAAGAAGAACCCGAATGGTTCCATGGCACAGATGGTGAAAGATGCCTACAAGAATGGCACTCTAGCCAAACTGGGCATCGTTTGGAATCCATCGGTGGCAGAAGAAGAACAGTCACTGGCCGACTTGGATGATAAGACACAGAGTTATGTCCAGTCGATCCTCAGGGACTAAGATACAAGTAACAAACAATTTAATTCATACGATTATGGACAGACAAGAATTAATCGACCGCCTCAACGGCAATTATCCTGAATACACCAAGAAATCTGCTACCAAACAGAAGAAGGTGCAACATGAAGGGCAGCTACAGATAGCTTGTGTACGCTGGTTCCGTCTCCAGTATCCGGCTTATGCCTCTCTCCTCTTCCATCCCAAGAATGAGGCTGATGGTGCTACCAGTGGCAAGAAGATAGCCATCAACGCTGCAGCAGGAGTTGTGCCGGGCGTTCCAGATCTCATCCTGGCTCTCCCTTCATACAAGAATGGCAAAAACGGAGCTCTCAACAGGGGTACAGAAGTATTCTACGGCTTGGGCATTGAATTGAAGTATGGCAAGACAAACAATCAGACAGCCAATCAGAAACGTTTCCAGGGCTACTGGCAGTGTGCTGGCTATAAATACGCTCTTTGTCGCTCTCTGGAAGACTTCATCATGGTAGTTCGCGACTACATGCTTTCAGTTGATTTAGACATCCTTAAGAATATAACATCTTATCATCTGAGTGACGATGATACTGAGCACAACAAGCAAATATTAAACAAAATCATTAAAAACAAGAAATAATATGGAAATCGGATTCATCATCATCATGCTGTGCCTTGTAATGATGGCCAGCACATTCATCTATCTAGTTTACACTCACCGCAATCGCTCTTGCAAGAGCTGCAAGTTTTTCACAGCAAACAGTAAGTACAGCGGAACATGCAACGGCTTCGGCCATCATCGCTTCCACTGGGAATGCTGTGGGGAATGGAAACGTAAAACTACCAAACAGGAGGATGAACTATGAACTTTAAAATCATACATCTATGAGCAATTACATCAAGCAAAACCTGATGCAGTCAACACCATCGGTTGCTGATCAGGAGAAAATGAGGATGTGCAAGTTCTGTGTACATAGCCACATCAGCGACCTCGGCTACAACCATTGCTGGAAGTCAGATAGTGCTAATTATAACGGAGATTCCCCTACAGGCGTCTGTTGGGCTTTCCGGGACAATCGGATATGGAAACCCTATTATTTCTCTAGACTCATGTCTAGCTACAGGGGGAATATCTGCTGGGTAAGACAGATTTACAGCTCTTCTAAAAAGAGGAAGAGCCGTATTATTCAATACGAAATCATCGACCCAGTAGCCTCAACAATAGATAAAGTTTCCCCCAAGGAGTTCGCTAGGGATTACATTCCAGCCACTCCTGGCTCCAAGCCTCCACATACTATGAAGGAGTATGAGAAATGGGACACCTATTGTTTCGGTGGCTGCGATCCACAGCTCTCTGAAAAACAGGAGGCAAGAAATTATCATGAAGCCAACTGGCAGCAAATCCTTGCTCAGGAAGCAATAGAAGAACAATTAAAACAAGAAGCAATATGAAGAAAAGAATTTTAGACATGTGCTGTGGCTCTCGAATGTTCTATTTCGATAAACATGACCCAAATGTTCTCTTCACAGACATAAGAGAGTTTCACGACACATTATGTGATGGACGCAAACTAGACGTGCAACCAGATATGATAGCCGATTGCACAGCCTTGCCATTCGAAGATGAAACGTTTAATATGGTAGTATTCGACCCTCCTCATCTGCTAAAAGTAGGTCAGAACTCTTGGTTATGCAAGAAATATGGCAAACTGCCCGAAAATTGGCAAGCATTCATCAACGATTCTATCCATGAGGGAATGAGGGTACTGAAAACAAACGGAACGCTCATTTTCAAGTGGAACGAGCAGCAGATAAAGGTTAGTGATGTACTAAAGGCTATCACCGATTACAAACCTATATTCGGACATCGTACCACAATTAAGAACCAAACAATATGGATGGCATTCATGAAATGGTAGCGATAGGAGTTGCCCCACTTAGCCCCCGTTCCCAGCGATTCTATCGCTGGTCCCATAAAAAAATATGTAAAATATCAAAGCAAGAATATGGAAAAGACAATTTATATACCAGGTGATTTGGTTATGACCAACGGCATTCCTATCGGAACCAAAAAGGGCATCGTTTACCAGGTCACAGAAAGTAATGCTGATAAATATGCAAAAGTGAAAGATGGAAATGCATTCACAGAACTGAAAGGTTCCGTCACTCTTTCCAACTTAAAAGGAAAAACCATTAAAGATGATGGATTCCTATTTTGTGATAGTGGTGCATGGGTGAAGGATATTGTTCCTATCCCTCTTACTCCTTCCATCCTAGAAAAGAACGGATGGAAGAATGATGGTTATGATTGTTATAAGTTGCCAACAAAAAGAGCTTATCTGTATATAGAAAAAGATACAAAAGTGAATGATGAGTTCTTAGTGTGTGTTAGTTTAGAAATGAACAACTTGGCAAGTGTTAGCTTCGTTCACGAACTTCAACACCTTCTTTACGGATTGAAAATCAACTCAGAAATGGAGATATAAGCGTATGACAAAAGAAGAATATGAAGAAATGCGTAACACCATCGACTCCGTACGCGGATACTTCTACTCCATCGAAGAGCTAACCAAGGTCAGAGATCTTGTACAAGAAGTTGATGCATCAAACGACATGACTATACTAGAAAGCCCTGTAAAGTTTGAAATATTCATCCAGGGAATGTGCAGTGATACAAACGGAGACATCACCAAGTATCTCGATGCAGAAGCAATCAGCTACATCAGAAGTGCCATCCTCCGAAGATTAAATGGCCGTATCGCATCCTTCGAAAATCAGATAGAAAACATTAATTACACCAAACGTAAAACAAAGAAAAAGTAATGAAGATTCATTTATGGCAAGCCTCATCTTGCGCAGCAGATGAGCATAAGATAGGATGTTATCCTGGTTCTTCATTCAAGCTGAAGCCTGTGCTTCCTGCTGGAACAATACTCACTGTCAAGGAGAAATGGCAAAACTTCCATGGAGTATACTACCGCTGCTATCTCCCAGACGAAATGAAGGACAAAGGATATTCCATCCCTTACTACGACATTCCTGCCGACAAAGCAAAAGTAATAGAACTATAATTATTTAAATATTTACAATTATGGAAACTACAACATTAAAGCCGTACATCGGTACAAAAATGGTGATGGCAGAACAAATGGCAAAATCTGCTGCAGTAGCTAAAGGTTGGGCAAGACCATCATCAGAAGGAAACGAAGACGTTCCTGGCTATCACGTCCAGTACACAAACCCTGATGGCAGCACCTACGATTCATGGTCGCCAAAGGACGTGTTTGAGCAGTCTTATCAGATAGTGGAAAACTTCAAAGACCGCCTCTTTACTGCAAAATTGAGACTAAGCATGCTCATCGCAGAGGCTGAGATTATGTTAAATTCTGGTTTCAAGCTTCTCCGTGCATCGCATGTCTTACAAGAGTTGAGAACTATTAAACAAGAATTAGAACAATGAAGATAAAATTAATCAAACCAACGAAGTGCGCTCAGGATGTTCACGAAACGACCAAATATCCACGCCCATGGTTTAAGCCGAAGCCAGAGCTTCCAGCAGGTACGATTTTGGAGGTGAGTGATGTATGGTTGAATTTCCATGGTCAATATTATCGCTGTCAATTGCCAGAAGAAATGAAAGATAAAGGTTATTCCCTTCCGTGGTACGACATCCCAATAGAGAATGCTGAAATATATAAAAGTTAAATTCAAATCATAACAATTATGGAAACAACAAAATTGAAAAAGTACATCGGTACAAAAGAGGTTATGGCTGCACCTATGGATGAAGCAACTGCAGTGGCTAAAGGTTTTGCTCGTAAAAACGAGGATAATCATGAGTGGAGATCTGGCTATCACGTCCAATACACTAACCCAGATGGCAGTACCTACGATTCATGGTCACCTAAGGATGTGTTCGAAAAGTCATACCAGGTAGCAGAAGACTTCAAGGACCGCCTCATTATTGAGTTCAACGAGTTGAAAGAACGTTTTAATAAATTCGATGCTTTCTTGAATGAGAATGATTACGACAAGGTCGTTGAAAAATGCGGAACTGTTCAGACAGCATTCATTATTTCTCAATATCATGCAATGAGACATTACTACGATATTTTAAGAACTCGTATTGAATTGTTGGAGGATTTTCCAGACAAGAAATAAGTGTGAACAATAAAAAATATAATTATGGAAGTAACAATAACATTAATTATCTGCCTCAGCGTGGTCTTCATTATCACGCTAGGCATCATTTCTTGCACGTTAAGAGACAAGAACTTCAAAGTTCGCTTTGATGACAGAAACAAGCGTTTAAGTCGAATTATTCAAGAGCAGCGTGATGAACTTATCTCATACAGAGAGGCTATCAAGAAAAATGATGCCAATCTAGAAAGATCTCTAGAGGTATTAGCTTCTGCTTCCGATGCTATCAACAAAAAAATTTCTCGTTTGAAAGATCCGAATGAAGCTATTCGTGCATTAACTTCTATCGAAAAAAGAATTGAGGATAATTTTGAAGTATCATTTAAGCACTTCGAACAGCAACTTGTCAGTCGTCCTTCATACCTCTCTAAGGAAGAGAAGAAGCATTTTAAGGAATACATGCAATCATGTGCTAGAGGCTATACATTTATTAGCAACATGCCAAACAAAACGGACAAAGATTTTGTTTGTGTTGAAGATGTAGATAAAGCACTTGAATTTGTAGGTAGAGACCAATGGGATTTATTATACATTAAATGCCCATCAGAAGAAGTAAATATTGCCAATGGACAGAATACAGAACGAAATCAGTAAACTTCGTCATGAGCAACATTTGCATGTAAGACTGCAAGAAGCCCAACTACGGCAGATAAAGCGTGAGCACGATGGTCTTCACAAGTGGATTACCATTAAGCCAAATCTCAGGCTCCTCTGCCGGATAGACGAACATGGCAAACTCCTCCCTATAGAACAGGAGCGCATCAATAAGATAAAGAAAACATTAGGCATCAAGTAATATGAGTGAACAGGCAGCCCTCGCATTTCGTAAGCTAGTAGCTTCCATGCGAACTTTAGAAAAGCAGTATTGGGCACATAGAGATAAAGGCGTCCTACGCCAATCCATTGAACTGGAAAAGCGAGTTGATGAAATCATCATGAAGGTTGAACCAAAAAACGTACCGCAAACTGACAATGGGAACTTCTTTATCCTGGTAGCTGAACTTCGGGTGGCAACTAAGCAGTATTTCTCTGAGAAGAAGAAACCTGATCCTGACAAAGAACTGGTGAAGACTCTCTTTAATACCATCAAGGAGAAGGAAGCAAAGATTGATAAGCAACTCATCCATTTTCAGGAAGAAGACTTTCGCAAACAAGGCTACACCATTCAGTACCACGTCATGGAACGTCCATACAAATGCCCTCCTCATAGCCTCTTCCAGTCAACTGATGAAGAACTGGCGAATGTGATGTTTAATGATTACTTACGAAATCCCACACCCAGTACAATGATCTTTAAAATGAAAAAGTATATCGGCAAGGATGGAAAACCTCTCTCAGACGAAGAAATCAATAAAATATTGTATAACAAATAAAAAACAAAGAATTATGAAAAAATCAGAAAAGAAAGAAGAGTCTGCACAAAATGTTGCAGACAAAGTAAACAAAGCAACAGAAAAAATCATCGGCACAGGTAATTTTCAATCTCTACGCTCTCGCTCCTCAACCTGGTTTGAGTGCAAAGTAAGATACGAAAAAACACGTGAAGATGGCTCCGAAAAAATGACAACGGAACATTACACTGTAGATGCGCTCTCTTTCACCGAAGCAGAAGCAAAAATCATTGAAGAAATGGCAGTCTACGTCTCTGGTGAACTGAGGGTAGATAACATCAACAGAGCTGCCTATGGAGAAATCTTCTTCTCCGACATCTGCGATGATGATCTCTGGTTCAAGGCTCGTCTTGCCTTCATTACCATTGACGAGAAGAGTGAAAAGGAGAAACGTTCCTACGTTACCTATCTCGTACAGGCAAAGAGTCTAGAACGTGCTCGCCGCTATATTGACGAGGTGATGGGTAAAACCATGATAGATTACGAGGTCAAAGGCCTCAACGAGACTAATATTATGGATGTTTTCGAACATAAATCATCTTCTGACGAGAAAAAGGATGAGAAGTCCGAAAAATAAGTAGTAATCTTGCGCATTTCGGTCTACTATGGCCGAAGTTGCGCAAGTTATCACTTTTTATCCTCATTTTTCTCGTACCTTTACCCACATTATTAATATATAACATCAATCATATATGAAAAAGTTGAAACGTTTAATCATTTACCTACGCCTCTGGTTTATCCGCCAGATGGGTTACAATCTCCCATCCCTCCGTGAGGCTACTTGTATCGTTCCCGGTCAACTTTATGACCACTTTGGCCGTGTTGTCAGGGCAGTACCAAGTAAGATGCCTGCAACTGATAATGGAGACAGCAAAGAACAGAAAGATGTTCCTGATCATTGTCTTCAGTGCGATCTGTACAACAAGCACATTCCTTGCTCCTTCAATCATCGCATGGCCAACGGCAACGACATCTGCGAGAATCATCATTTCGAAATCATCTGCCTCAACTCTGGCAACATTTAAAGACTACTCATTATGGAAAAGCAAAAAACAAGATACAAACTCGATAAGAAAACCGGTCATCTTCTAGAAGTCCCTACTAAGAAGCAGGTTCGTGAAAACGTTAAGAAGATTCGTGAGCAAAAGGGAAATGATCAGTTGCCTCAATCTCCAGTCACGATACATGAGACTCAGGCAGAGAAAAACTTCAAAAAGGTTCAGAAGGTCATCGACCGCATGCACGCCAAGGCGAAACTGCCTGATTTCCTCTCCATGGCTCGCCATAAGTTCCTCTCCACCGTCTGTGTCATCAATAAGCCGGGCAAACATCGTAGTCTCCTTCCCGATAAGAAAGGCCGCTTCGTCATGCTCTGCCATGGCAAGATGGCTAAAGTTTTCACGGCTGATGTTTGCCTACTCGTTAAGATTCAGAAGTCCATCATCAAGAAACATGAAATGGCACCAGGTGGAGAAGTGACCACGGAACATTGGCAGGATGGTAGCTGGAGTATCGTTCCATGCAGAGCAGACAAGAGTAATTATACCACCATTCAGGAGGTCCGTCTTCGTCCATGGTTCTTTCTCCACCGCTACTGGTATGAGATTTCCTTCGATGGCAGAGTAGAGCCAGCAATGATGCTGAACGATTACGGCCTCAACCCTACTCTCAGCAAGAAGCATTTCTATGTTACCAGAGAATACGTCAAAGTACGAAACCAGGATGCCGAAAACGATTATTTCCGTTTCTGGCTCCACAAACCTACAGATCATGAAGCTAACAAATGATGTCATTATTCTCAATCGTCCTCGCGTTCAGAAGCGAGGACTTGCCCTTAATCTGAATGGGCGTATCACTCTAAGGTCTAGTCCTTGCAAACTGCTGGATCTCCATCCGGGTGATAAGATTTGTTTCTGTTTCTATACGCCAAGTAAGCAGATGTATGTAATCAAGTCCACACCGGAGTTAGAAGCTAAAGATGTATGCATCAAACTGTCTGGCCGTAAGGGGCAGCTCCATGCCAGTAATGTTTCTACCGTCAGTTTCTTGCTTAGCTATATACCGAATATCCCGACTGGTACTAAGCAGATAGAACTGGTTACGGCTACTGAAACCATCAATCTCAATGTAGATGGTGTCAGTTGTCCAGCCCTAGCGATCGTCAATCGTGCCGACCCATCCCATTGCCGATAATTAAACATTAAGCACAACACATTAAACTTTAAGAAAGATGCAACAATCAATCAGATACAAAGGTCTCAGTCTTACACCAGACGAAATGGCAGTAGAAAACGGTGCGCTATCCCTCTGCGGCAATCTAGAGCTGCATGATGGCGCATTGCGCCCTTCTATTGTCACAGGAACAAAAATACCCGGAAAGTTGTTGGTAAATGAAGCTGGTGACACGAAGTTAGTATATATTCATGAAGCCAATGGTTATAAGAATTTCATAGGTTATCACGAAAAAGAAAACTCTCTCCATTGGTTCGATGATTATGGAGGCTATATGAGTACTATATGTTCGTTTCAAGAAGGTACATTAAAGTCTGTTAGTTCTATAGGTAATACTCTCATTATAATCTGTAGTGATGGTATTCGTTACGCTCTCTTCGAGCGTAATGGTGAGAACAATGGTGGTGACTATCTGTATCTTGGATCTAAACCTCCGTTTCTTAACATTCGTTTTACTGTCGAAAATAAAGATAATTCAGAGGATTACCCATCTGGAGGTATAGATGCAGAGGGTAGTAAAAATGGGTTTAACGAAGCATGGCAACAAAGTACCATATCGTGCGATGAAGCCTATACCAAAGTGAAAGGAGAAACTTGGCATCCTGGCGATATTTGCGTAAATATTAAGGAGGAAAAAGCTTCCGACTTGACCCAGTCCATATATGCTTTAGTTAATCGTACTAATAATATCATAGCTCGTAATGGTCGCTTCTATGCCAATTTTTTCATTCGCTACTGTTACCGTATGTTTGATGGTAGCATGATCATGCATTCTGCGCCTGTATTCATACCAGTACAAGTACCGAATACCTATTTAGTGCAAGCTGCTAATTTTTATTTTCCATCTGATGGTTTTAGCGAGGGTTCTATTGATGCCTATGGTAATTGGAATGAAGGAAATGCCACAATCAACTCCGCTATAAATTATGAAAACGAAAAGAGATTTAATAGAAAAGATAGCAAAGGTACAGTATTATCTGTATATTTCAAAGGTGCTACGTTCTATTATTATCCACGTAATACATCGTTACTTTATTATCTTGCCGATAGTTCAGGAAAATCTCTGACGGAATTAAGAAAATGGAAGGATGTTATCAAGTCGGTAGACTTTTTCATTACTCCTCCTATAACAAATGTAGACACATCTGAGAAAATTAGTAGTTTACAGATTCTCCCACGCACCTATGCCTTAAGTATGGGTGCAAGGTCTCGTAGTTATTTTCAGAATAATCCTGCTCAAAAATATGGTTACGTTACAGTTAAATTCCAAACACTAGCTAACGATGCGTATAAGAAAAAACTGCAAAACAGTTCTGCTTACTACAAGGTCTGCACATTAGACTTAGATAATCTCTGGACCCGATCAGCGAATTATCTCCCAGTCGATAAAAATGCAGTCTATCAAGTGGCTCTGCAAGAACAGATGAAGGATGACTATAAGACCCATAACTATCTTTTTGCAGAAGGTGGCTATGTCTATAATCACCGCCTCAATTTATATGGTATCAAGGAAAAACTATTTGCAGGATTCACCGATGCTGTTCTTTTGCCTCAGGCGCAATACATCAAGGTTCTAGGTAAAAAGACTTACTTAGTAGATAAAATCGTTGTAAGGCTTAATACGACCTCTGGTGTCAAGTACGTAGAACAAAGAGGATTATATAATACAGAAGGACATTATTACTACATCGAGCAATTTCTGTTCTGTAATGCTGCGAAGTTCTACCCTGACTATAGGGCAGATATGATGTACTTTTTCACACGTGCAGATGACGAAGTGGTAGTATTTGGTTTTCCGCTCACTCCTTGCGATGAGTTGAATGGATCTATTCACATGGGTACATATGAGGACGATGGAGACGGTTACATTGTTGATGCTCCTACGTATACGGTTGATGACGTAGTAGAACTGCCCAATAAGATTTACACCTCTGAGTCCGATAATGCCTTCTATTTCCCTCTAAATGGCATCAATACCGTGGGTATCGGCACCATCCAGGGCATAGCCTCAACCACAAGGGCACTCTCCCAAGGTCAGTTTGGTCAGTACCCTTTGATGGCGTTCTCCACCGATGGCATCTGGGCGATGGAAGTTTCTTCCCAAGGCACCTATAGCAGCATCCACCCCATCAGCCGTGAGGTTTGCAGCAATCCGAAGTCCATCACCCAGCTAGACCAGTCCGTGCTCTTCGCCACCAATCGCTCCCTCAGTCGCATAGCTGAGTCACAGGTGGTTTCCATGTCCGATGTCTTAGATGGTCCCGGCTTCAATATTTCCGGTAGCCTAGGTAAGTTCCTCAACTTCTTCGTTGATGCAGAAGGGGATAGCGAATCCGTCAAGACTATCAAGGCTCAGATGCGCCAGCTCATAGATTTCACCTCTTCGCCAATAGAGTTCTTCCAGCGTTGTCAGGTCATCTATGACTATAAGAACTCTCGCATCTTATGCCTGGATGTTACACAGACGAGTAAGACCTCTACGGCTGATACGGTGGCACTCTGCTATTCTATCAAGGATGGTAGCTGGAGCACTTTCCTTATACAGAACGTGCTCACGGCAATCAATTCATACCCACACCCCTACATACAATATAGGGATGGCAGCGTGATGGTGCTCGATAAGGGTTACGATTACGAAGATACAACAGAGTATCATGGTATAATAGTCACTCGTACCTTGAAGTTCGATGAAGACAATGTACCTGATTCTATTACAGGCTATATCCATTCCCTCACGTCTGGCAGCATACCAGTCATGTGGTTATATGGTAGCAATGATAATCAGAATTGGCATTACATCGGTCGCTTGGGCGGTATGAAGTCCAGCTACATGGCTACTCACAGTTATCGTTTCTTCCGAATCGCCCTATACCTGAAGATGAAATCCATGAATCAATACTTTGCTACGCGCCTAGAAATCATCAGGCGTTTCAGCAAGTTCTAGCAGAAAAACGAGAGCCTTCGCAAATCAGGAGTAATCCCGAAGCGAAGGCTCTTTCCATAAACACACCTAAAACGAAAGAAGAAAAAAAATTTCATTAAGTAAAGCCACCGTTCCAGGCGATTCTATCGCCTGTCCCCAATAGCCTCTTACGTAAAGCTAGGCCGTCTCAAAGTATAGTTATCCCGGCTCAGCAGGTTGCTCTTAATATTATTGAAGTCTGCTGTAGCACTATTCCCATACTGTCCAGCCTTGTCTGCATACTGATCCTGCAAAAATTGGCTCATCGTATAGTCAACCATATACCTGTGCATGTTGCTCTTAAGCGCATCCGTCACAGCCACGTTCCAGTTCGGAATCTCCAGCTTCAGGGTAACAGTCTCATAGATACTTTCCTCCCGGTCTAAGCCAGCCTTGTTTACGGTAGAAGTCACTTCCTCATCTTCCTGGCCGATGATGCTTGTGGTCACTACCTCCGTCCAAGTTCCGTTCTTGTTATCGGTGTACACATACTTTCTTGTACCCTTTACCAGTCGCTCCAGATTGTTGTTATCCTCCACTCTACCTGAGGTCAGATAACGCTGAGCTGCCACCTTGATATTGCCGATGGCTTCTGTTACTGCGCGGTTGATAATGCTGCGAGTCTCTTTACTGTCAGGGCTTTCGATAGTGGCTCTGATGTCCTTCTGGGCATCATCCACCAGTCCCTGGCTCAACACATAGCATCGAGCCAATATGTCATTGCATACCTGCTCCATGCTAAAGTTCAAAGTAATTAGTTTACTATCCATATTTCGAAATATTTAGATGATTAATAAATCTACCTCAGTTCATAAGGAGGCCTGCCTCCGCTCCAGTCTACACGATCCTGATGAAAATGCTGCGAAACGAAGTCCTGATTACGCTCAGACCCTTTCGGCCCACTCTGGGCATCTTTGTCTACTTCGTCCACATTTCGAGCCTCAGCATCCAGTTCATTCTTTCTTTTAGCTTCAGCATCTATACTGCGATTTTGAACAGCTAGTTCGCCATTCTCTTTTTCATCGGTATCTACTGATCTGCCGGATGGAGCCTGCGCATTCTTCTGCTTATCTATCCCATCCCCACTTCTTGCCGAAGCCATAGGAGAAGAACCAGCCTTCTCGTCACCGTCTACTGCTCTGGCTGATGTATCACTGGCCGAAGAACCTTCTTTCGTTGTATCATCAGCATTTCTTTCAGCCTCAGCAAAGTTAAAGTCTTTCTTTAACAAAATCTCCTTAATGGCATCAAGGTCACTCGCTCCCATACCGGCATAATCTGTATGAGCCATTTCTGGAAAATCACTCAGCCATCCGGCAATAATGGCATGCACCAGGTAGTTCTGAATTTGATTGCTCAGTACTCCACTTAACCTTGGCGGCCAAGAAGCAAGTGTCACTATATTGATAGAGAAATCATCAGCCAGAGCCTGCAGATCAAACTTCTGAGTTGTCGAAGAAGAAAACCTCGCAAGAAAATTCTCTAGGTCGGTTATCGCCTCCCTGTAGTATATATCCAGTTTAGCCTCTTCAGCATCACTGGCCCATACGCTTTGGAAGTCCACATCTGGGTTATGCTGCGCAATGGTGGCAGTAAGTCCTTCTACCACGCCCATCACGCTCTTCTTGATGATTTTAATTGTTATTGTCTTCATACTTCACATTTTTTCTACGATGCCATAACCAAACAAGAATACCTGTTGTGATGGCTATGATGATACCTACTAACGCACCAAGACTTACCTTCCCTATAGTCACAAGTCGCTGCTCATTCTTGGTTAGTTCTCGCCTCATGATATTGATAGAGTCTTGCTTCAACCGAATCAGCGAATCTTTTTGAACCATAAGAAGTTGATATTTATCTACCTTCTTAGATATAATATTAATGGAATCCTTTAGCCTCAGCACCTCTTTTGTGTTCCTGTTGGTCACAACAGAGTGCCATGACTCTGTCTTGATAGGCTTTCCATTCTGGTCTACAGTGGTTGAAGTACTATCCTTTGTATGAGTTGTCTCCTTGGTCGAAGTCTCATGCTCCCGGTTACGGTATGTAGCCATCTGCTCGAAGGCTGATATAAACCGCTCCTGCCAACTGGCATCCAAACCTTTGTTCACAGTGTTGTCTGTGATATAATGCTCCTGCATCACGGTTTTCGTCTTGCAGCTCGTAAGGAAGAGTACAGAGAAATAAGCTATCCATACAAACAGATAGATAATTAAATGTTTCGATTTCATAAGCTATGAGATATTGAGTGCTCGCTTTGACCTTTTCAAATACTCCTCGCATTTGTCCAGTCCTTTATAGCCACCGTTAATTTTCCGTCTTATTGCTTTCAGATTATCCTCGTCAGCCAATTCATTGCATCCGAAAGTATCGAATATCCACATCGATGAACGTGTGGCACCAAGAGGCTGTTCTAGCAGTCCAGGCTTCTCCACTACATCATAGCCACAATATCCGGCATACTTGCTATAGTTGGCTCGCCCTGTTATCTGTATCAGCCCACGCCCCTTATACCTTACACCATCACCCTTATGGGTGTTACCAAGGTCTTTTCTTCCCTCATACGCCTTTCCGCTGGCAATCTCCTTGGTATATCTCAGTTCACCACTTTCATGTGCAATTTGAGCCAAGTAGTGCGCCCATCTCAAAGGCTTGTTTATTTCAAACTCCTCGGCAAATTGGTTCAGGTATGGCAGAAACTTCTCTGCCCTCTTCCCTGCGTTAGGCATTGCCATCAGCAGCTGCTCTAATCTGATTTCCTTCATTTCCATTTTCCTTATTGTTTTTAAATTCTTGGTATTTCTTGAACATCGGAAACTTCTCCACAAATCCAAGTGTAAGCGCATAATAAGCATATTCCACAAGTTTATAAAATGGCGTATCAGGCACTAGCATCCGTCTCAGGTTCTTCAATATGTTGGTCGTGAACAGATAGGTTGCAGCTATACACACCCACTTCACGCAAAACAAGGCCTCTGTGTCCGAGTGAAGAAAGTGACCGATAATGAACAGAGCTGCCACCGTCACAAAGAACACCGCACAACAGACAAAGAACATTCCGAATTTCTTCCAGCTCCATTCTTCACCGTTAAACACTGCAGCCACGATGCCGAACACCAGGTTCAGCCCAAATAATACCATCATGGCAATCATAAAATCCCTGATGGGAACCAGCAGACTCAGAAAAGTCCATAAAGTCCCAATTAAGTAACCTCGAATATCATTCATTTTCTTTTTCATTTATCCGTCCCCACTACGTTATGGAAACGATGCAAATTTAAGTCATCATTTCCGATTCTCTGTGATAAATTGCGCAACTTCAAACGAAAAAAGAGAACGCAAGCCCATTTTTCGCCTGCATTCTCTTCTTCTGATAGTTTTCTTTTATATATCTCTAGTCATTATGGAATTTCCCACAAACTCAACATTCAACACTCAACATTCAACATTTTAATGGTTGAAGTACCCCCAAGCCTTACAATGGCCATAAGGGTTATCATCATCCCTCAGCCAGTTCACGGCAAGGTCCACCATCTTGTCCATCATCTGCTCCTCGCTGTCCTCCGGAAACCATTTCTTCATCAGATTATAGTTGTCAGAGTAGATCATGTTCAGAACCACGGCAAAATCCCATTGGTTGTAAGGTCTGATCTCGTCCTTCACCGTCTCATAGATCTCCTGAGTCTTAGCTGCGGTATAGTAAGGAGCACGATGCTCTACCTCCTTGTCATCCTCAAACACCATCTTCTTGATCTGAGCCTCAGCAAAGAAGTCGTTGAAGTGACCGTTACCCACAACCCCATAAATCTCCTTATAGAGTTTAAGAAGGTCATCTTCCGTAGCGTGCATAGCCACAAACTTGCCGATGATCTTGGTTACCTTCACCATCTGCTCCGGTGTGGCATCACTCTGATATTTTGTGATAAGTTCTACTAGATTCATATCATTCTTGTTTTTGTGATTTAACAAATTTGAAAATCTCGTCCAGTTTGTTCTCCATCTGGTCGAGTCTTTCGTTGGTTTTCTGCTGGTCACGAAACGAAGTGTCCAGTTCAGAGAGAAGTTGATCACAGTCCTTTACGGTCTGCTCGAAGTCCGGCATCTTATTGATGATGTCATTGGCTTGGTTCTTCAATGCGTTTACCTCGTTGATGATACTCTCCTTACTACAAGAGATTACAAGGGTGTCACTGTATGCTGTTTGCTCAGTATCAACTACCGAATAGGTTGACTGCTTTCCGTCTTCCGTCTGAACATTCACCTTCACGTTCATGGTGCCAAAGTTTGGCATGCCAGGCATCTGTGGCATCATGTTGGGTTTGCTACCACTAATATCAGGGCTTGGAGTATTCATCACTTTACCCTGCTTGAATTTTCTAGTCGCCCGGTCAAACAAAAAGACCGGGAAACCTGCCTTTAAATCTTTAAATATCATAATCGTATCTTTTTAAATGGATAATGCGAGGGAAACGATGGCTAACAAACCATCCACCATTTCCCCCTATAATGATACTAAGCAGTAGTCAATGCTACGGTTAGACTGTCAAATATGCTCAGGCCTCTAGCCTTTCCGCATACCACATCGTTAGCCTTTTGCGTTCTGCCTACACTGGTGATGGTCACAGCCGTTGGCAGAGCTGTCTGCCCTTGGAAGGCTGCTACCCATCTTTCCGTGTAAATCAACGGCTGTGCTCTCATCATGTTTCTGTTGCCTGTTACAGGCGTAATGATGGAGATAGTTGCCACGATAGGCACAAACACCGTTGTACCGCTAAGGATAGGCTGCTCATAACTGTAAGTTATGCTTGCCTGTGGCTGCACGTTGCCATTCACGCAATAAGGTCTGCAAAGCTTCTCATTGTAAGTAGCTAAGACTGAAACTTGGTTGGCTACCAATGCTGTAGTAGCCAATCCCACTGGAGAAATCTTGTTCATACCACTACGCTTCTGTTTCATTCTTTACTCTTTTTTACTGATAGCCACCTGCTACACCTGCGCCACATCCGCAACCGCCATTCATCAGATTGGCAAAGTAGATGTTCTGCTGCAACTGAGAGTTCTTAAACTTCAAGTCCTGAATCTCGTTGGCTTGCTCCTGGCTCCAATGCCCTGTCAAGGTGTCAATAATACGCTGGGTGTTGTTCTCACCTGCACGGATGACGTCACACTTGTCTTGCTGCATCTGGAAACCGAGATTCGAAGCAGCTCTTTCTATACCACTGTTGGTATAGCTAAAGCCCTGCTGCATCTGGTTAATGATGTCCTTCTGGCCCATCTGGTTCTCATAACCCATACGGATAATGTTCTGTTGGGTCTGGCAGCAGCAATCCTTAAGCGCAATTGTCATCTGCAAGTCACCCTGCGAAATGGCGTTGATTACTCGCTCTGCCGAGAATCCTACCTGACCACCAAGCTGCTGGATGCCTGCCTGGATGCCACAGATAGAGTTCTGCAAGGCGTTGAAGTCACAGTTCAGATTGCTTGCCAACATCTTAAGGTCGTTGCCGTTGCCCTGGATGGCTCCCATCAGCAAGTTACTGTTCTGGTTATCTGCCATCTGGTTGCGCAAACTCTCAATTTGGCTCTGAATCTCTGCACGCTGCACATCTGCGCCATTGTCACGGTTGTTCCAGTTGTCGCCATACATCCACTTCATCACGCCCATCATCATCATGTAGGCAAATGGATTGTTCCACATGTCGGCATCGTCACGGTCTCGCATCATAGCCGCCATTGCCAAAGGATTGTTGTTGTCACGATTTGCCATCGCTCCAAGCAAACCACCCATCATTGCATCGTTGCAACAAGAGGTAGTCTTAATTACTTCTTCTGCCATAATTCCTAAAGAAATAAAAGTTGTACATTCTGTTTATACTCACATGTAACCGATTACGCATGCAAAGATACAAGGAATTGGCAAACTCTTTAACAACTCTGTCACAAAAACTTTTATTCTCTGAATATCAGTGTGTTAACGTGACATAAACCCATATCAAAACCATCGTATGCATATTTTCGCAAGAATATTGCGTATAATTTAAGGCAAAAATTGTGTGTTTTAGAGCATAAAAAAGAGAGAAGCAATCTCTCGCCTCTCTCCTTTTCTACTTGTTTCGTTTCAGTCTTTTCTTGATAAACTCTCTAACATCCCATTTCTTGAAGAAATGAGAATGGTCCCCAGCGTTCCCCACGCTTTCCAGCTCCCCATCAGCGATAGCCCTTCTTAGGGTAGATTCGCTGATATGCGCCTCCTTCTTCACCTGCCCGGCAGTCATATAAGGATTCAGCATGAATGGAATCTGTTCACAAAGATTGTCCAAATCATCATCACTCATACCGCAAGCCGTAACCTTCTCCCCATTCTTCTGCTGCTCTGCAGCCTTGAAGCAAGCATCGCTCATCGCCTTCAACGCATTTCCCAGGGTCTCATAATTCAACATTTTTTTCATAATTCTCCAATTTTCTCCGTTATTCTCCAAAAATCTCTGTTATTCTCTTATTATCTCCAGCAATCTCTATCATGAGAAGAATTTTCTACCTATCCTCGTCTTATTAATGACCATATCAGAAAAGCCATAGAGATAAAACATACCAGTTACAATCATAACTGTATAGCAGGAGTCCACCATGTCCTTGGTAGTATACCAATTCCATTCCACGATATGGGCAGCATTCACGCCGAAGAAATAGAAGAAAGGAATACGATACCACCAGCACAAAAAGAAAAATCTACTAGCCAGAATTGTCACCATCGGAAGAATATAAACCATAAAATAAATGAAGAGATAACATGGCAAATTTTCTTCGTGAGGAACAAACATTTCTTTGGGATGCTGAGAAAAGTCCCAGATACCATAAGCGTGAAAGAACATAAGGCTTAGAGGCATATACTTACAGTACCACCGGAAGAACTTTAAGATTCTTCTGGAATATCTGTTGCCATGCTTCATAAGCATTCCCATCAGTTCTGTAACATCTACGTCCTTTATCAACCGTTGGACTTCGGCTTCCTGTTCTTGTGTCATAGAAAAACCTCCTTTTGTCTATAGTTAATTGTTCATATGTCCTTATAAAATTAAAATCTTTGGCAAAATTACAACTTTTTGCTCAAACCAATTCATTTTGAGCAAAATTTTAAAGTTAAAATTTGCTAAAGTAACAATTCGTAAGCAACAATCACAAATACATCATATATAAAATAAGGTGTAGCCCCATCAAGAGTTACACCTTATTATATTATATCCACTTGATGACTGTATCACCATGATAACCTTTCTTCCAAACAAACCAAGCATAGCTTACTGCGCTACCTCCTCCGTCCTTCATTCTCTGAAACTCTCCATTCTTGGCGCAAAGCACTCTTCGTGAGAATTGCAGCACATACTGAGGAGGATGCTTGCTAAATAGCTCATCATACCTCTTTTGTCCTTCTAGAAAGGTAGTCTTCAAGAACATGATGCAAAGTCCATCATCAGGAAGAAGCTCCAAGCTGTGCTTAATGAAATCCAGGGAATACTTGTATGGCGGATTGGTGAGGATGCAAGTACAATCGTTCGGCAGTTCGGTAGTTTCCAAGAAATCTCTTACCTTCCCATAGCCTCTGTCCACAAGGTCGGTGGAGATTACTTCATGCCCGAAGTCCATCAGTCGGTCAGATAAGCACCCTGTCCCACAAGCACACTCCCAAATCTTACGAGGAAGTTGTATAACTTTCACCAATTTATCAATGGCGATAGGGTCAGTAGCGTAAAAGTCATTACTCTCACGCACCTTGTCCGTGTGGTTGGATGCTCCCAAAGTCACGAACATACTCTTTCTATTTCCTGTCCAATCCTTCATAGTTTATTCTCCCAACATTGAGTCTACCATGCCTTCGATGGCTTCATCGGTCATGCTCTCTTTGACAGAGGCATCACCGCCAATCGATTTCATCAACATACCTATCCAAGGATTATCACTTTCCAAGTTGGATTGTATCTGCTCCTTATATGCTTCGTGAAGCTCGCCCGATTCCTGAAAGGTCATAAGAACCGTGCGCAAGGCTTTCACCACATTGTTATCCATCAGCAATGGATTGTCCCTTGCCGATGAAAGTTTGGTAAGAAGCACAGCCAATGCTTCATGTAATTGTTTCTTCTTCATATTGTCTTATTCCTTAATTTACAAAGTCTCGTCTTGGAGTTTTACTCTCCATACTTTGGCTCCTCATACACCAAGTTATGCTCATCTACGTAAGCCTTGGCTTCTGAGTATGTATCAAACTCTGCTGCGGTGGCATCTACTGCTGGGAATACCTCAGCATTGTCACCTTCCTCTGTGAGAGGGAACACCATCTTGTTTCCCTCATGTACTACCTTATACTTCTTTGTTAACTTATTCATATCTTGTTTCCTTTCTGTTTATAAATTATTGTGCAGGAGTGATTGAGACGGTATAGCCCTTCTGCTGCAATGATGCTACTGCTGCATCAGATGCCGAGGTACGTATGCCTACAACAGAAATCACTTTTTGTACCGTACTATTTGGAACTTGACAATTAGCTTGGTCTTGTAGCATCTTGTCAACATTGTCCAGTTTAGCAGTACCGTCAATACTGAGTATTACAGAAGAAGAACTGCGACTACTCCATGTTAGATTACTTCCCTTGTCATATCTGAATGAGATATAAGAACAAGATGCTGGCAATAAGGCAAGGTCACCACTAAATGAACTTGCCCACAAATAACAGTCTTTCAACAATGTGAGATTCTTTAAACTGCTAACGCTTCCCGTAACACCAGTATAGATAAAGTTGACACTACTTAGCTTTGAAAGATTTTGAATTGAAGATATATCACCCCAAACAGATGTATTTGTTACATCATAAGAAGTAAGTTTAGTCAGACCGCTCATCGCTGCAATATTACCAGAAACCTGAGTGTTAGCTATTGTAAAGACAACTAACTCTGTAAGATTCTGTAATGCTTGAATATCACCAGATACTTGTGTGTTACTGAAACGTAAAGTATTAATCAAATTGCACTCCTTTACATTTGCTATATCACCATAAACCTTAGCGCCAGAAAGTTCAACAAGTATTACTTCTGAAAGCCTTTTCAAAGCAGCAATATCGCCATAAACATTTGTGTTAGTGAGTCTAATTTCATTTATCAATGTGGAATAAGCAAGACTTTCTATGTTCATAGTTTTATTTGCGACATCCTCCTTTTGGTAAAGTTGCCCGTCGGCAACAAAAGAAATAGTTCGCAAATTGTATTTGTTTAAAATACGGAGTTCAAAGTCTCCATTGCTGACATATACGTCCGTTTTACTTCCAGCAGGAATTACTAGAGTCTTTCCTTTGTTTGGAGAAAGGCTGGCATCAGTAAAATATCCGTCACCAATAATTTCCAATTTAGTTTCTTTTGCAAACTTAAAATTAAAACTTTGAGTCTTAACATTAGGCGAAGAGACTCTTGAGATTTTTATGCTCATCTCACCAATCTTAAAAAGTGAATTGTTGTCAACAATTCTATTTAATTTTGTTATTAAACATTTATTCATAATTGTATTTTTTAAATTTATACTACATATTCATACTCTTTGTCAAGAAAAGCAATTCGGTTTTTCAACCATCTTGCTACCCGATATTCTGAATTATAAAAACCATAGCATATAGGATTTTTATCATATAAGGTTACTGGAGGTACACCATGCACTTCTTTGAGAGCTTTAAATTTATATCCCCCACCATATATGCAAAAATCACCTTCTGCATAAATTTTACTTTCATTGTATGTATCACTGCCATTTGTATAATTGACAAATTGCCAGCCATCATTTACTTTTCCATTTCTGTAAGATGGAGTTTCAGAATAAATAGTTAACTCTTTCTTTATGTTATCATATCCTATACTTTCTGTCCATCTTCTGAAAAGAGACATGATGTTTTCTACAGTAAAGGTTCCATTGTTTCTTAACTGCTTGTATCTTTCTCTTATTTCTGTTGCATACAGAACTTCTAGTCCCAAGCATCTTCCAGATGTAAGCAATTCGCTATTGTCGCTACCAGGAACTATGAATGTACCATTTACGAACATACCGAATATAGAATCTACATCATATAATGTAGGAGTCCAATGATTACCATCATAAGTAACCCATATCCAGTTTTTATGGAATCCGTCTAAATTATACAACACTTCAGAGATTATTGCATAATCAATGAAAGGGTCTACCAAGAAATACTTTTCAAAGGTCTCTTTTGTATTAGATACTTTTAAAGCAGCCGAAACGCCAGATAGTCTAACGAGAAAATCCTTTACCTTTTTACTATATTCATCTGTGTCAGATAACTCTTTCGGATTATCACCATCATACTTATTGCCATCAATATCTATTAATGACTTTGGATTTCTTATTTCAAACTGAGACCAATCTATAGTACCTCCAAAAATTGTCTTATTATCAACAACACCATCAAGGATAATATTTTCAGGCTTCTTTTTCTCACAATTATATACTTCTTTGGATTTTTTTAAATTCCAAGCATAAACGCCCATCCAAGTTTCTTCGTTTGTTTTAGAATTTATCCAAGTAATAATTATTGGAAAACCGTCAGGGTGGCACTTTGAACCTGCGAAAAAGTCCTTTTTCACATTACCAAAGCTATCTGTTGTACTATTGTTAGAATATGAATATTCATAAGGATATTGCTTGCCTAAAGGATGAGATTTGTAGACTTGCTCCATCAGCCAATATCCTACGATGCACTGCCCACGGAAAGCATCAATATAGTATTTCTTTAAGTGGAAACTATCTTGTGTTGGGAAATCGCCAAACTTAATTTCACTACCATCAGAAATATCAATAGCCATATTCTTGACATAGTAACCCATAGAAGATGAACCTTGTGCATTCAAGATTACTGGCTTGCGGAAATAGTTTCCATCCTTGTCGTTGTATTCAATCACAGCTTCTATATCATCCTGCTTTGTTGTAGGCAACTTAGGAGCATAGAGTCTTACTTGTGCAGCAATTCTAGGAATAGGCAATTCTATATGGCTATCCTTGCTGAAATCTGATGGATTCTCCATCTTGATACCAGCAGATTTGAAGGCTTCATTGATCTCTTTGGCTGCTTCATCAGACAATTCAAGGTGCTTAGCTGAAATCTTGTGTTCATGACGAGTACCTTCTGAATCTCTGTAGCCAAGAATCTTATTTTCTGCATCTGTTGTAATCTCAGTTCTACCCTCAAGGTCTTCGATATGCTCAAACTCTGTTGGAATAGTCTCAGACTTCACCTTATAGAGATAATGACTGCCATCAGGAGCAGTATATCCTATAACCTTACCCTCGGCATCTATCTCTACTGAAAGATATTCCTCGTTTTCTATTGTGGAAAAATGAGCAGTACGCTCTTTGATGTCTGCTATATCAATAATGGCACGGGAGATAAAGGTACTAATATCAATACCTCCAACAATCATGTGACCATCATCTGCACGGAAACCACCGAGAAGTTTGTTCTCTGCATCAATGATAGCATAAAGCCATTCCTCGTTGGTTATTACAGAGTACATTTCATGATTAGGGAAGTATGGCTCTCCATCATATTTGATTCCTGCAAGGATTCTGTTTTCTGCATCTACTACTGCTATGATGTACTCATCATTGGAGATATAGAAAAGGCTGTCTGCAATTTCTAGATTAATCAACCCTTTACCATCTTCCTTTGGCTGGAATGTTTTAAGAGTAGCATCAATACTTGAAAGAGCTTCCTTGATAGCCTTAATATCATCAAGCCACTTAGCCTTGGCTGCCCAACAAGTGCCATCTTGCTTAATACCTAGAAGAGGATGATTAACTGCATCAAGAATTACCCAAAGGAACTCTTCGCTCTGTGATATGTGGTACATATCATTCTGAGGATAATAAGGCTTGCCAGTTGATCTGTAGAAACCAAAAAGAACCTTATCATCAGCATCCACTATAGCTTTGAGAAATTCTTCATTCTCAATTATTCTAAAGCACTCTTTTACTTCATCTTCAATGAGAGATTTGCCTTCCTCTTTGTCTACCTTACCTTCCTGCAATGCTGCGATGCTTGCAGACAATTCTTTCTTGGCAGCATTAATAGCTTCAAGAATATCCGTCTTATCCTGCTGGCACTGGTTGATAATCTCTTGCAACTTGGCTCTGATTGGTGCAGGAATACCCTTACCCCATTCAATGGAACCATCAAGCTGAATACCAAAAAGGAAGTGGTCTTCTGCATCTACTATTGCCTTGATAAACTCTGGAGACTCAATTTCACGGAATGGAAGGGCAAACTGGGAGACTACCTTATCCTTTGAATCGCCGAACTCTTGGGCAATATTCTCCTTGTCGAACTTCTTAGCAAGCTCGGCATCAACACGCTTTTTCTCTTCTGTAAATTTTGTATCAACATCAGCAGTATTAGCCTTCTTTGCCAATGCCTCATTCACCACCTTTTGGCTAACTACATTCCTTGTGCTCACGCCCAACTCCTGAGCCACTTCCAGCAAAGTAGAGCATACCCAGCTGCTGCCATTCTCAGAATAAAGCACATTGATGCCCTGAGGAACAACAAGCCCCCCAAAGTTCTTATACGTACCAGCTACGGTCGCAAAATAATACATCTTGGCACCGATAACCTTAGCTGGCACAGTATCAAGACCTGCTACGCCCATATACGTAGCTCCTTTGATGAGTTTAAACTTCTCAATGATGCCAGTTATCAGCTCATCCCAGTAGCTATCCCTCTCGGCATTCACACACCAAGTGCCTCTGGGCGCATTCCAGTAATGTGCCCAGCCTTCTATCACCACAAAGTCGCCAGCAACACCTCCTGTAGGGAACTTCTTGTTCACCTCATAGATGCTGCCAAAATCACCCTTGTAGTGAGGACTTGTTTTATCTATATCGTTAGCCATAAAATATTATATTTGAGATAATTGGTTATACTTTTCTGCCAGTTCGCTTTCCTTCTTACTTACAAGGAAGATTGAAACGGCACGATAGATAAGATATTTCTTGCATTCATCTGTCAGGGAAAGGATGACCTTCTGGTCGGTCACTTCGTTTTCATGCCCAGTATCAGTAGAATACACATTCTCTAACTTTTGATAAGGGATATACGTGAACAGTTCAACCTCATGATCATATACAGCTCCAACAGGAGCATGGTTGGCATCATACCTTCCGGCAGTCCAGTACATCAGCACTCGCTTTCCTGTAGTTGGCGATGTGGTAATCATGCCCTTTGGTTTCTGTGGCGTTCCCCTGGTCCACCGGGAGGCTTGCATCTGAGCCTCCTTGCTGCCCGGTTCCATCAGCATAGTCAGCGTGCTTTGCCAACTTTTCAGTTTCAGTTCTACCAATCTCAGCCAGTCTTCAGGAATTGTCAGGCATCCATGACCATCTGTAAACTGGGTTTGGATGGCATCATAATCCTGCTTGCCGCTTTCGTTCAGCGAAACTTCCACCCTTTTGGGGAGAATCATCTGTGCCGGTGCTTGCAGCAGAATCTGTTGTGCTGCCGTTTCAATGGCTTGCTTCATTTCCGTGTCCGAATCATCCGTAATGATGTCATTCACCTCATCATGGATCACTTCGTCCATAGCTATGCGCATTTCCTTCACTAGGTCACTCATAAGAACTTCCATAAGCAAGAAACCTATTATAAATTATAAACTACAAACTAAAACTCAATCACCACGCCCAGCTCTTTAGCCTTGGACTTTACCATCTCAGGTGATTTCAGTTTCCTTACATCTACCTTATATGTCTTCTGGAGATAATTTTTTGCCTTAGTGATGTTCTCGAAATGAAGGGCATTCTCGTCCTTCACCTGCTCTTCTTTTTGTTGCTGAATCTGCTCCTCTTCCGGCTGGCTCTCATCAATGATACGGCCTTCCTTCGTAAGAGGATGTTTCCTGATGCATTCTGCCACCTGCTTGTTATCCGTAATGTACGAATAGGCATCGTTGCTGCACCGCTCAAACTCAATGTTCTTGATCAGTCCGCTCGGCAGAGTCACTACAAAAATGAGCATGCTCTTAGCTACAAATCTATACATATCTATTTGTGTTTATGGTGAGAAGGGATAGTGAGACTGCATTAGCCTCAACTATCCCCTAGATTGATATATGTAGAAAACTATCAGTTTCCTATACGATGATTACGCTGCCTCCAGAATCTGCTCATCTGTAACGCCATCACCAGTGAAGACTGGTCGGGCTACACGCGCATGAGCATCAGGGAAGGTCAGTACCCAGCAGCTATACTCCTCCATCACAACACCTGCAGTGTTACGAATCAAGAGATCCTTAGCGTTAAACTCATTTCTGCTCCATGTGCCGAATACATACTTATCCAGATAACGAGCATCCAGGCAGAAGGCTCTACCATCCATACCCCAGGAGTTAAAAGCATCGTGACGATAAATCAGAATCTTAGTACCCATACTCTCGAACTTCTCGAAATCAAGTTTCCAACCCTGATAGTCCTTTTCTGTCTGTGTAATGATACGCTTGTTAGAGCGAAGGTTAGCAAATGCCTGATAAATCAAGTTGTCAACAAAGAGGAGTTTGGTACGGCTAGAGTTACCTGCACCCTTCAACATAGCAGCAATAAACTGAGTCAACTCTTTCTCGCTGATTACATACTCGTATACCTGCTTCACAACCTCAGTTGCACCATCAGAGTTTGTAACCTTTACCTTCGTTGTTACAGGAACAAGATCGCCTTTATCGTTCCTTTGCATCTTTGGCTCCCAGTGACCTATCTGCAAATCCTTTCCAGCTTCCCAGAAGATGCCGCCCATAGTGTATACCATACCAACATCCTTTCCACCATTCGACTGAGAACGATAGCCAAAGAGACCACTCAACTCCTGGCCCTGACGCATATCGTCCATCGCCATTTTCTCCTGTCTGGTGAAGTCCCACTGAACCTGGGTCTTCATCATACGGTCAATAAGAGATTCCTCTACCTGCATGATGAAACGCTGGCAATACTGGAAGCTCTTGTCAGGCATAGAATAGTAACTACCTGTTTCAACCTCCTTTTCTCCAGCGGCTCTACCAAGTCGCATTACTACTGTTCCAATGGCAATATCCTCAGGAATGTCTCTGTTACCACGTGATGAATTCTTTTTGCCATTCAGTGCATAACAGGTTGGATTACCATCGTTGTCAACAGAGGTAACTCGCAACTGCAGAGGAATCATCTTGCTTCTGTCGGTACCATTATCATCATAACCCAGCATTCCGTTAACCATGATAATATCACCAATACCAAACACAGTAGGATTTTCTACCTTAAATGTCACTGAGCCACCACTTGTAGTTTTAGCAAGTTTCTCAGTTAGTTTGGTTTTGATTGGTCGCTGACCGATGGAATAATATTCGATGCGGTTGCTGTCAACAGGAGTCATTCGTTTCGAAGCTCGAAGAATCTGATCTATAGGGCAACTCTCCAATTTCATTTCTACCACGGTTGGGTTAACATGTGCTACATAGTAGTCCCAATTTCCCATTTTTTCCTGCTGTTCCTGACTAGCAGCTGCCCATTTAGGACCAGTACCACCAACACCAGGACCATCTGTAGGACCAGTCGGGCCACCACCACCTTCACCAGGTGGAACAGCAGGAGGATTTTCTGCCATCGCATAAGAACTTCCACCACTAAGAATCATGACAAGCACCGCCATCATGAAACCAAACCATTTCTTAAACTGTTTCATAATCTATACATTTAAAATTATTAATTATAAATTTCTAATTCTACATTCCAATCATCTTGCTGTACACCTGTTCTGTACGGCTTTTCTCTTTTGGGAGAGAAGGAGCACCACCGCCACCATCAATGTTGATGTTCTTCTTACCACCTTGTTTCCCATCGTGAAGCTGCCTCTGCTGGTCTATCTTCTCGTTCTTGCCACGCTTATAGCCTCGCTCTTCTGCATCAGCCACAGCCTTGTCGAAGTCCTTGATTTGAAAGAGGCGCAAGAAGTCTTCCTTCTTCAAGCCATACCGAGCTGCACGCCATATAAAACCATCATCATCGTGATCCTCGCCATCATCGCTACGCTTGTACAGCCATTCTATCAAATTGGTAATCGCCTCAGGCTTCAATTTCGCTTCTTTAATAGCAGCGTCAAGTTCGGCATCTTCCTGCTCCATATTGGCAGCAAGTTGCTCATTGTCCTTTGCTAGTTTCTCGCTGGCTTCAAGTTTCTCTTTCTCGCTAGCTTTTAAGCGTGCTTTAGCTTTCTCGTCACCATTGATGGCATCAACATAGTCCTGACCCAACTCATCAATAATGAAATCGATAAAATTGAAGTCGCTGCCATCGGCATTTTTCTTTGTAACAAGACCTGTCACCAGACTTGGAGCATGAGGGTTGTCCTGCAACATTTTGTTGAAGTCATCCATTTTTTGCTTATTCTGGTCATACTGGTCGTAATCGGTCGAAAGTTGACCATAAACAGCCTCATCATCGTCCATATTCAAGTCCGGATAACGCTGAGCAAGACGTTCTCTGAAAGAATCTCGCTTTGACTTAACTTTCTGATTATCAATAGTTTCTTTTGTCATAAATATTCATTTTTAATATTTGTGTGCTAAATTAAGGAAAATTTCGCATAACTTATTGATAAAATGCGCAAGTTGCTATATTAACTTTGCTAGCATGAAACATAAAAATTCTATATCCCAAATAAACCCGATACGAGACCGTGAAATGATCATCCTCTATCGCAAGGCTCTCGAAGTGGTAGAATATCCTACTACTACAGATAAGATATGCGAAGTTGTTTCATCGCTTCCTACCACCTGCTACTATATCTCAGATACATCAGCATTCAGGTACGTTTCGCTGCGTCTCAAAGGTATCATTCCTAAGTTCGATTTGGCTTCCTATCGCAAACAGCAATTATATGAAGCTCTGTATGAAGAAGTGCTCAGACTTAGGGAACAGCGAAGGGAAAAATCTCCATGCTTGTATAAACTGGTAGACTTAGCCCTGGAGCGGCCTGCTCCGTGCTTGGGGCTTTCTCCTCGTACCATCAGGCAGAAACTTTCTGCCTATTTCAATCAAAATCGAAAAAACAATTCCAAATAGTAATATTCTGTCTATGCGAACATTATATATAACTCTCATCTGTATTTTTCTGATGGCTATCATCGTACCGCTACATGCCTCGCTGGCTGTGTCTCCATCATCGCCATTATACACCCATTTCGCCTATATGTTCGGTCATGCCAACTTTATACACTGGGGTATCAACGGCTGGTGCATATTGATGGTTCATCATCAGTTCCGCTTCCATCGCCTACTGGCAGCATGGCTCTGCTCGGTGTTGTTGTCGTTCATATACTATCCGGCATTACCTGTATTGGGTGCATCCGTATTGATTTCTTTCTTTATGGGATTCTCTGCGCAATGGTATTATCGGTATCACCGCATCTACTTCTGGCAGATGATGCTCGGTATGGCTATAGGTTTCCTTCTCCCTTACATAGCTGGTATCTTCCACATAGTTCTATTCTGTTTAGGTTTCATCTATGCCAAGGCAGAGAGATTTATCCGACATGCCAATACACTTAACATTTAACATTCAACACTTAACATTATTATATATAACGAATGCCAGTAGCAAAATCCTCCTTAAAGGTTCGACCTCAGCAGCAGATTTCTGATAAGAAACTCAAAGAGATTCTTGAAGAAGATAAGCGAAGACTCCAAAGTCTCCTCGCTACTTATCGTCCCATTACAGGAGAGAATGCCCCTGGTCTCCGCTTTGAATGTGTCATCACGGACTTCTTAAAGGGAAAGAAACTCTGGCTCCCGGTGGAAATGTTGAAGGAAAAGAAGTTCTGTGCCATCATCAAATGTGGTTCTATAGAGGCCTTTTGCGATAAGTACATGCCAGACTTCGACCAAGAGAAGGCTCGTGATGCAGTCTTCCGGTATCTCATACGCCTGCGCTGTAAGCACGATTTCTATTTCTTCGCCTACGCCTACGCCCGAATCAAGAATAAGGATGGTGGTGAAGATATACCTTTTCTTCTTCGCAATGCCCAGATTAAACTAGCCAAGGTCTTCGAACAGTTGCGCCTTCACAGTCAGTACAACTATATCCGTGTCATTCTCTTGAAGTGCCGCCAATGGGGTGGTTCTACCCTTACCGACATCTACATGGCATGGCTGCAGATCTTCTGGAAGACAAACTGGAATAGTAATATCGTTGGCCACCAGTCTTCATCTGCCACACAGGTATTCGATATGTACGAGAAGTTAATTAATGCCATTCCTACATGGCTCTTCTACGATATTGGTGTACCATTCAAGAACGACCCTCGCAAAATCAAGACATCAGGAACCATACAGAATATCAAGTATCTCATTCCACGCGATTGCAAGATACAGACTGGTTCTGCCCGTAACCCAGAATCTTGTCGTTCTGGAGATGCTGCCCTTGCTCATATTACTGAGGAAGCCTTCTTCCCTAACACCACAGAGTGGACTCCGGCTAAGGTGATCAAGGCTGCATCATCATCTATTCAACCGGACCCTCTAACCTTTATCGTCAGAGAGTCAACGCCAAACGGACGAGAAAACGAGTTCCACGACGCTTGGGTAGCTGCAAACTCAGTAGACAAGGATGGTAAACCTCTGTCAGCATTTACTCCTGTATTCGTGGCATGGTTCGAAATTGAAAAATATATATTGCCATTTGCTTCCGAGGATGAACGTGCCGATTTCGCCATCTGGCTGTGGAAGAATCGCAATGACGAGCAAGGTCATGGTAAGTACTATTGGTGGCTTTACGAATGTAAGGGCGCATCCTTCGAGGGCATCCATTGGTACATTGAGAAGTCCAAGGAGTATGAGACTCTTGACGATATGCGTCAGGAGTTTCCTTCTGATGATGTAGAAGCCTTCCTCTTCTCCGGTACTACAGTCTTCGATCCATACAAGTTGAAGGAAATGGAAGAGGACTGCAAGGGTATCGAGCCTATCATGGTGGGTGACATTGAAGGTGATTCTTATGATGCTGCCGATGATGCTTGTATGAACAACATCCGCTTCATAGAACGTTCAGGTGGACCATTGAAGGTGTGGGCTGGACCAGACAACTCTGAGATTGTCAGACATCGGTATATCGTAGCCTGCGATATTGGAGGATCTCATAAAACCTCCGACTTCTCTGATATAGTAGTCCTCGACCGCTATGATGAAATCTATGGTGGTGTACCAGAAATCGTAGCAGAATGGCATGGTCACTGCGATGCCGATCAGTTGGCTATGCGCTGCGCCCAGATAGCCCATTTCTATAATGATGCTTATCTGGTCATCGAGAACAATACTGCCTACTCGCGCATGAACAATACTGAGGGCAACCAGTCAGAGTTGTTCTTCCCTATCCTTCTGCCTCTATACGATAATCTCTATAGCGCATCACAGAGCAAACTGAAGAAGGTGAAGAATATCGAAATGAAATGGGGATTCAACACCAACAAGGCAACCAAGGTGGCCGTAGTGAAGACCATGGCTCGCATCATCCGTGATGGCGGCTATATGGAGCGAGAACTTGCAGCAATAGATGAATGTACCTACTTCCTCTATTACAAGCAGAACGACTGCTATGGAGCCGTAGCCGGAAAGCATGATGACCGTGTCATGGCGCGCGCCATTGCCCTCTACGTAGAAAAGGATATGCCAGCACCGGAAATCGTTCCATTCCGTTCAAAGGCAGAGATAGAACGTGAACGTCTCCGCAACCGCCCACCAGTAGTAGCTGAGTTGTCAGGCATAGGTGGTGGCAGCTAGCCTCTATCTAGCCAGCAGCATGATACGCCCCTGTATAGTCACCGTTCCAGGCGATTCTATCGCCTGTCCATATAAGTTAATAATTAAAAGTAAAAAGAAAAATGAAACAAAGTTATTCAAACCTGCTGCGTAAGATGCTCATAGCCATCTACCAGCCTATCGTCACTCGTATCGAACTCTTCCGTGCCACACGCATGTGGCAAAAAGGAGTCAAGGCAACCATTGCCAAGTATAAAGAATGTGGTGCGCCTCGCTTCTACATGCTCTACGACCAGTCGCATAAAGATATGGCGATCATGACCTACGATCCTAACAGAAAGAATATGCTCGCATATCGAAGATTAGTCCAGATGGGCAAGTGGAAAGCTACTCGCTATTTCAAAAATGTAGAAGACATCAAAGCCGCATCCTATTACTATACTCCTTCCAAGTGGGGAGCCATCGGCTGCGATGCCGACAACAAGGTTAGGGCCAAGAAGTTGAAACAATGGCAAGAATACTACATGTACCGAGTTTCTACCCTGATGTTTAAGTTACGCATATACAAGAAGAAACATGGTATTGACTAAACAAAAAGAAGAGGAGACCATCACGGCTTCCTCTTCACAATCAAATAACCTTAAAAACTAAAAACCCTATAAAATAATCTAATCTAAGAACTGAACAACATTTCGTTCAATATTATGAATTAACTAAGAACTTCTTTTCTACATAGCTGCCGAAGGAAGAGCTGCCAAATCATTTGCTCCATCACTGGAATCCTTTAGATGCGTATCAGGTGCTGTTGCCTGTTGTTGCCCTCCATCTGTAGGCATCTGTCCATTGGCTGCTTGCTGTGCCTGAAGAGCTTCTAGCTTTTCCAGTTGTTCCTTGAAGTATTTTCTCATTCTTCCTGTACCAGGGAAATTAGCAACCGTAAGCATGGTATAAGGATCCATCTTGCCGCTCACCATCATCTGCCAAGCCATATCGTTGTTGGCAGCTCTGATAAGTGGACTGTATGCGTCCAAGTCGATAGAAACATCTAGATCCATATCTCTCATGGTCTCTGAATTGAAGTGAATTTCAAATTCATCACCAGTCAGTTTTACGCTGTCCGCATCGGTGCAAAATTCCTGTATCAGGTAAAGTTTCTTCTTGGCCACACGTACCTTAAAGTTGTTGAAACTCTCAACAAAGTCCTGTATGGTGGTAGATGATGATTCTCTTTCCAACTGGTATTGCTTACCGCTGGTATTCCGATGCTGACCTTGTAGAGCACCCTGCACACCACTTCCCTCGCTTGCCATCGTCTTGGCAAAGTTCACCATGAAGTCAACACCTGCCGGAATACTCTTGTTGACCAAAGTCTGCGGTGGCTTGCCTCCGTTCTTCGAGTTCCATAAGATGATACTATCCGTTTTGGTATAGTTCACCTGCATTTCATCGATGCTCTGTTTCTCGCTCAGAGCATTTTCGTCCACAAGCATCGTACCCTTGGCACCATTGGCCACGATAAAATTAATCATCATCATATAATGGTTCAAGGTGCGCTGGTTGTTCTCGGCACGCATAGAGAAACTTCTTATCTCACCATTCAGGCAAGGATAAGCCACAAAGGTGTATGGATGGATAGAGGTTCTGAATCCGTCCCTGAGCACATAGTATGGTGATTCCCTGGCATCCAGCAGGTAGCCATTCGGTGTGATATATCTTCTGAACCAGTAGGTTTCAGCCTCATCCTTAATTTCGATGGTCTTAAGTTCTGAAGGGTCTACATAATAGATAGGCTCACCATTCTCATCGAGCACAGGTAGACCATTTTCATCTTTCATGATGTTGGATTCCTCTATCTTGCGTTTCTTCTCCTCGTAGAAGGCTCGTTGGTCGGGAGAAGCATAGCCGCAATCTCCACTCTCCCAGTCATGTACCCAGATGGCTGGTCTGGTTTCTTTTGTCCAGATTTCCAATACCCGATACTTGCCTACTACTGAAGAATGGGTGAAATCATCTATTCCGGCATACTGGGCTTCACCAGTCGGGTGATAAGTCTGTTCGGGCGCAAAATGGTGCTGCGTCTGTAGATAGATCTCACTGAGTTTATTAGCCTCTTCCTTGCTTCCATTTGTAAAGGTAGCAATAATCTCTCGCCAAGTCAAATCATGAGCCTCAGCAATAAATTCCACATCGCTCAGGTCATACTTAAAGAAAGGTGGTAAAGCTAGCTTAAAGATGTCTACAGAATAGTCAAAGATGCCATTCTTGCCATCCCTTCTGCCATAATAGGTTTTCATGCCCACAAAGGCGAAGACACAGAAGGCATAGAACATTCTCGCATCTAACTCTTGCCTGTCGTTCAAGTTGTCGTTCTGACGAAGATATTCATTGAAGAAACTGATATAGTCTTCCTCGTTTGGATCCACGGCACTACATGTAGCAGTACTGCGCTGCTGGCGCACAAGACCAACGAGTGAAAGAAGTTTATCTCCGATTACATCGTATTCCAGTATTGGCATACCTTTCATTTCCATATACTGACGGATGGTAATCTTTCTTCCGTTCCATTCTATCAGCTCTTCCAACTGTCTTCCCATCACGAAGTCTTGCGCTCGCTTCCACTTCTTTCTCAGTTCTGCACCATCATAGAAGTATTGGCAAGCCCATTGCAGCAACAGAAGATTGCTTTCGCTCTGCGTAAACCGCTCCCGGCTCACTCCTTCAAGTGAGTCCGGTCCCGGCTCTGCATAGTTCGATATGTCATTTATTACATGATTGTCAACCATAATTCTTAATTTTTCGCCAAAAATACTCTTTTTTTTGCCAACCTTTGTGATAATCTGCGCAAATTATCACTCTTTATGCTCCCTTATATTGTATTTTTGTTCCGCAATTCATTAAAACATGTTGAATTTCTAATATATTAGATATTATGAGTAAATCTATCAATGTACATGAAGCCTGCGTCATTACAAAAGATGATAAAGGCAACCTCTCCATGGTAGGCAAGGCTAAAGAAGCCCTTACCACCTTGAAGAAGAATAAGGTTTCTGTCTGCATTCTTCTCTGTGACAACAAAAAAGATGATGTAGAAAAGTTCCTTAACGATAATAATGTACCTTTCGCCTCTCTCAGTACCAAGGAGGAGACCGATAAGGATGGCAACACCAAGCATGTTGATCCACCAAAGGCAGATGTAACCATCATGCCAAGTTCCAAGGTCATCACTCTTCGAGACGATTGGCAATGGTGCTTGGATGATATTGCCCAACGTCTCTGGGGCGAGAAAAAGAAGGAGAATCCAAAGAGTGAACAACAGCGCATGGATGACAGCATGGCTGATTACATACGCTGGGCAACACCAAAGAAAAAGGAACCAGAGAATGCATCTGGTCCTTCTCTCGGATAACATCGCTCCAACATCTTCAACTTTAAACACACAAATGATTCATTAATCATAACTATTTTAAATTTATTTGGAATTAGATTTTTATAACTATCAAAAAGGGACTCGCTGTGAAGCAAGTCCCTTTTTCTGTTTGTAGAAATATCGAACATAAAATTGAATTGGCCAAAGCCTATTTTCGGAAATATAGAACATTTCCTCCTATTCATAAGGAGGATGTGTCATAAGTTTAGATAATAGTTGGCGCATAACAGTTGGCCACCGCATGCACATCACCTGTTGTGCATGCGCATATCAGTTGTTATGCAAGCGCACAACAGCTGTTGTGCGCTTGAAGATGCTAACTATCTCTAAAACATATCCTATCTTTTCCAGCAACATATCCTATCTTCCAACAACAAGAAGAGGGCGTATCTTTAACTTATGACATACCCTCTTCAGGACTACTTTTTTGTCTGGCGAACAGTCTTCAAAATACTATCTCTCAGCTTTCTGATTGCTGCCATGGTAGCCTCATCATTATCTGATGAAATATCAGCTTTCTTTTTCTGCATCTCTTTTCTAGCTTTCTGGATAGCCTTTCGTTTATCCAAAGCAGCCTTATGCTTGGTCTTATAGGCTTCGATTTCTTTCTCTGATGCGCCATTGCCTTTCAACTCTTCAAGACCAGCATTTGCTTCATTGGTGGCTTCCCACTCCTTTTGCAAGTATAGGTCATCCATCAAGTCCGAAAAGTTTCTCTGACGAAGGTATGAAGCATCAGCCTTAGCCTTCTTGACCGCTTCGGAATCCTTGGTTTCCAATTCGTCCGCTATGATCTTACCGATAAGTTTCTTCTCCTTCTGACTTCTGGACTCGGAAAACTCGTTCTTCAAGTCCTCTCTATCCATACCAGCCAAACGTTCTGAAACTTTCTTGTCGAAAGATTTTTCAATAGCTTTCAGCTTCTTTTGTTTCTCTTCATCAGAGTAGAGTTTGCCTAAGCCAAAAGTGTTCTTACCAAACTTATACTCAGCGTATCGCTTGGCAAGCTCCTCGTAGCTTAGTTTCTTGGCATCCTTGCCCTTCATGCCTAATTCATCGATATAGAGATTGTCCACCGTTGCTGCAGGTCCGTTCATCAAACGGAACACAAACAACGCAATCTCCTTGGCATTGGTCATGTCACCATGACCATAGTCGATACAAGCATTGATGGCATCAGTCAGAGTCTTTGGGTTGAAACCTGTAGCACTCTGCATTACCATAAACATTAGGTCTTGTGCTCCAGCCACCTTGTCATAGCCAAACTTCTCTATCATGGAGTTGAAATCTGAAAGCATTGGCATACCTGAGAAATCTACATTTTTCAGTCCCTTAAGGCTGATTCCATCAGATGTAATAGTATTAGCAATGGCAGTGTTGATAAACTGACCACCTGCTAAGCCATCCACTGGACCTTCAAGCAAACCGAGAATCACGGCATCAAGTACCATTTTCTTCTTTTTCTCATTGTCGTCACCAAACATAAGATAACCAAGATTTCCTCCAAGATTCCAGATGATAGGTCCCAACCACAAAGCTACAATAGCATTTGCAATGTTATGCATCAATCCCTTCTGGTACATCTTTTCTGCAGCCTTGGTTGCTTGCTCATACCCAACGCCTTCTTCCATCAGCTGACCAGCCATAAACTTAATAGATGCCTCCTTGTGTCCTTTCTCGAAACGATGCTTCAAGTTTCTAAGCGCATTGATACCCTTTCGCTCATAAAGCATACTGGAGTTTCTGAATGGCGTGAAGATGGCAGACTCCAAGGTTCTGTCTAGCTGCATTGGAGAGACAAAGGCACCTTCCGAACTCTGCTGAGAAGTATTGAAGTTTATTTCCGCATCGCTGAGTGCCTTTTCCTTGGCACGTTCCTCGGTCAGTCCATATTTGATATACTGCTTATACTTGGTATCATATACGGCTCTCGCTCCTACTGCACAAGTCACGGCATCAACAAGTGCGTTTGGTGTCATACCATAGTAAGCAGCCTTTTCCATAAGATTGGTGTGCCATAGTTTCCAATCAGTCGGATCATCCATCAGAACGGTATCGCCCAACTTGCGCCCAGACCAGCGTTTATCAAAATTCGGCAAGTTCTCAATAGCCCACTTGAATGAGCCGTAAGGATGGACAGAATGCCTAACGAATCTACCAAGGTCAACATCAGGCAAGAACAAAGGAGCACTAAGTACCTGCTTGAAGGCTGTGTATAAACGACCCGATATTTTTGCTCCAGTAATACCCTTGCCAAAATTCTTAAGGGAAACAGCCAAATCTGTACCTCCTTTAGGGCGATAAGTACCCATGGCCACTGCGGTCGCATCCTTCACGTTATTCCAAAGTCTTTCTCCACTGCCATAGATGGTAGTCATGTTCTGGACACGATTTCTGAAAGTTGTGTCAGATAAAAGCGTATTGGCATCCTTGCGGATAGGCGCATAGTTGTACCAGTTTTCCATCTCCTTGATGTTGTCGATGGTCACACTAAGGGCATCGGCATTAAGGATGTCCAAAGGAAGTTTGTTTGTCTTACGCTTGATGATGGCACCTGTAGCTGTAGAAGGTAAGGCATTGCTACCATCACTCGTATTGTTCACATCTTCCTCCATATATCGGGCGTTCTTTAGCACTCTCAATGGGAAATAGTTCTCCACCATAGGCATAGGTGCGCCAAACAGTTCCTCATGTCTCTTGTTATACTTGGTACGCATTTTAGGCAAGAACTCACCTTGAATCCAGTCTGCCAACTTCAAGAAACGAGGATCAATGTTTTCCTTAATCCTTTCCACATCAGCATCGAGGATGCGCATCTCTCTTAGCTTCATAGCACCATCAGGCATTTTGTTCACCATATAGATGTACATCAGGTTGCCTTGCTGTAACTTATAGGTCTGTTCGCCCTCTATATCACGGATTGTCACATTCAAGCTCTTTACCTTATTACTACGCTCCAAGGCATACAGATCGTTCAGTGTCATATTACCCTTCTTGTTGCCGTTCTTATCCTCAGTAACCTTGCCAAACAACTCTGAAACTTTCAAGTCTATTTCGTTGTTAGCTTCTCTTACGCTCTTGAACGCATCGTTTGATGCTTTCATCGCTCCACGGACAAAATGATTCCATAACTGTCCCTCACCATTGATTTGTTTGCTACCAAACTCGCGCATCAAAGCATCAAAAGAACCTAGAGGAGAACAGAACAAACGGGCAACATCACTATTGGACAGTCTGGTTTTCCAATTCTCCTTATGGTGCTGGTTCATGCTCTTGTCACCCAAATCGGCACTGGCCATCATCTTCACTTTGATGGCACGACGAGCATCACGCTCCTGGAACTCTCTAGCTCCCTTCACGCTTTCATCTATCATGCCTCCAAGGTTAGCCAACAGTTGCGAATATCGTTCCATACGCTCCACCTTATTATTAAAGAGAGCATCATCGTATTGGTTCAGTCGTTCCACATGTTCCTGAAGAAGAGCTTTAGTTAGTTCACCTTCATAGATACCTTTTCTATTCTTGTAGTTTTCAATCTCAAGCTTCTTCAAATCCTCGATTTCGATAGCGTCATTTCTACTGGAATCTATGTAGTCCACATATTGCTTAGCGAGATTCAGACCCAACAGCTCATCTTGATAGGATGAAGCATTCTTCTTGTCAGCAGCCATCTTGTCAATCAGGTTACTGATTTTCTCATCAAGTTTATCAGAAGAAATCCTTGAAGAGACAGCATCACGGAAGGCTTTGATTGTAGTTTGACCTCTCAACTCCAGCTTACCCTGAACCTGAATACCCTTGGCATTCTCTTTCAGTTCCTTAATACTCATGGTCTTCATGACAGCCCTGTCGAAGTTTCTGAGTTGGTTGTTCATCAACACATCCATCACTTGATAAAGATGCTGAGAAATCTCATACGATTTTTTGCCTGTACTATTTTTCACAATAGTGAGCAAGGTGTTTATACTACCTCTACCCAAATCATCACCATAACCCAGACTCATAAATCTTTTAGCAAACTGCACCACGGCATCAGTAGTATTTTTGTCATACACCTTTTGATTTTGCATCACGTGGCGCATGTGCTGAAACTCTGCCTTCATCGCTTTCAATCGGGCATATTCACTGAATGGGTGCTGAACAGCATCCATAAGAGCCACTTTTGATATGATTTCGTCCTCTGCCATTCTATCGTACTCGTCCTTATGAGGGGCGGTCTTCCATATTTCATACTTTCCCATAGCCTCACCATAGTCCTGTATGCTTTGATAGTCGCGCATATCAGGAATTTTCAGAGGTCTCTCCTCGCCTTCCTTTATTTTAGGATGATCCTTCCTCCAACTAGCCATATCATTCTCATATTGCTTCTGATACTTCTCTCGGATAGCTTCCTCATCAGGAGGAGTGAGGGCAGCAAGCGTGTTCTCGTCAAACTCGTCTATACGCTTCTTCCAATCAGCCTCAGTCTTAGGCCAATCCTCTAGGGCTTGTGAGTAAAGCATCTTGCGCCCGAAGAAAGTAGCTTCATCCTCTCCCTTGCGTTTCTTTGGCATGGTTGGTTTCTTTGGTCGGTTCAAATAGCCTTCCACGTATTTCTCCAAAGGCTCACCGTTAGCATCCAGCTTATTCTTAAAGTCCTTTGGTTTCTTCTCCCAATCACCACCAAACCAATCTTTAAAGTTCTTGGTACGAGCTTCAATATACTGTTTCTTGCTCAGATTAGACTGTTCACCATTAGGAGCCAACTTGAAAGCACCAGTAGCCTCATCGATGCGACCACGCTCAGTTTTCTTCTTTGGCTTATTGTCCTCTTCAGAAGGTAAATTAGCACCATCTGATCGATGAAATCGGACATCGCTCTTGCGAGAATTGAAACGCTTAGAAGGAGGAATAACATCACCCTTATCATCATAGGTAACAAGGTCGTTCAACTTTCTGTTGTTCTTGGCATTCTTGTATTTATACTCCTTGCCATCATCAAAGCCAAACTCGTTTGCGTCATTACCATCCCACCACAGTTGATTTGCAGGCACTTCATCCTCGATGATACGATATTTGCCTTCCAGACGGTTTGTTCCGTGCATTTCGGCATATTTCTTAGAAGGAGTAACCCAGTCACCATTACGCAACTTTCCTTCCTTCACGGAAGTAGGAACAGCACGATAAACCTTCACCTTAACATCCTTCTCGCCATTCTTAATGGCATCAATAGCCGTATTGATAGCTTTCACAGATTCCAATCCATGAGGAGTGTTCTGCGAATAACGCTCAGGGTGAGAGAAGTAATCATCCGGCTGAGGAGTATAGCCCAAGGCAATATCCTCCAGGTTCACATCTGAGCCACTGGACTCCCAATCGTCACGTCTCGCCTTGTCGCTTTCATATCCAGGGTTTCCCGGAGCAGCCCAGGCACCTACACCCTGATATGCGCTTTCGGTATCATCATAGCCCTTGCGTCTGGCAGCTTCATCAAGCATTTCCCTGGCAGTAGCATCATCACCCTTGGCAAGAGCATCCATATACTGCTTGTCAAGTTGATCATCAGGAATCAAAGAAAGTTCCTCCAAGTGCTTTTGTCGCTTGGCTTCCTCTTCCTCTGCTCTCTTTCTAGCGGCTTCCATGGCGTTACGCTGCGCCTCCACCTGCTTCACGCGCTCCTCGATCATAGCATCAAGGTCGCCAAAGTTCTCCTTCAAGGCATTATTTACAGGCACGGTGTACTTAACTAAATCCTTAAATGAGAAAATGTTACCTTCATTTACCTGCAACAAGTGACGCTTGATATTGGCTCTGGCACGTGCAGCCTCAGCAGTAGAACCCTTCTTAACACCATTGGCGTACATCGCCACATCAGCCTCGTCAACCCCAAACTGCTGAGAAACAGCCTTTATTTTATCCTCCACAGATAAATTTTCATCATTTTCCTTGGCAGTTTCAGAATTATTATCTACCTTTGCACGCATAAAAGCATTTCCATCATTGTTATGTGCTCCTTCGGGAGTGTTTGTGGAGTTTTCAACTACCCTAGACGTCTCTGATGGATTTGCTTTCTTGCTATGAGGATTCAGGACGCTATCCTTTCCGCTTGGGTTATTTGCGGATGGAGTTAATGCCGAACCTTGATTCTCGCCCAAGGAATTAGAATCGCCTCTGAAACGATTCCATAGCAATTTTGATTCCGTCAATTCTTTCAAAACTTTCGAAGGATCTATTTGATGTGCGCTAATCGCCACTTCCTCTTCACCCTGCTTTACAGTTATGGATTCATAGTTCAGAATCTCATTCCCATCAGCCTTTTTAAAGGATTTGATAAACAGATATTTAGTCTGTCGTTCCGCACCCTCTTTTGGTGCAGACTTCTCCAGGATAACATCAGGACGCTCCAGGGTAGGCTTCAACAAACCAAATCTTTTGATTCGGTCGTTTCTTCCTGCCTTCTTATATTGGTTTTCACCAAGTTTGATACTTCCAATAGGAGTAGTAACACGGCTATCCTTGCCAAATTCTTTCAGCCAGTTCTCTTCCGTATGCTCTAGAATCCGTTCTTGCTCAGCATTATCTGCCATCTGTTTACGAAGAGAAACTGCATCTTCCTTAGTCATACGAATCTTCACGTTGCGTGGGTCCACCCCATTCGCCAGGTCTCTCAGTACAAGATTACGAATATCCTCCAATGTCATTTTCTTAATGTCCTCAGGCTTCCACTTCGTAAATGTATCAAGAGTCCAATACCAGAACTTCTTCAGCCACTCCTTCAACTTATTGATAACACTCAGTTCCTTGGCAGTATCAAGCGGATTCTCCTTAATGGCATCCTTCGCCATCTGTTCCAAGATGGCAGCACCATCCTCACCGGTCAAACGAGCAAAAGCCTCATCGCAAATCTGCTCATCTGTCAGATGATTATAGTTAGGATCCTGCTTCAAATCGGCATATAGCTGGGTCTTCATGATGAGTTTATCACCATGCTCTATAAGTTCCGGATTCATTTTTTTGGCAGCAGTACGCCAAAGATGTTGATACTCATGAATAGGAGTATTAGGATTCAGATGCTCCGCGTTCAGCACAATCTCCTTGCCATCTGTGTAGCCGTAAACTACACCCTTACCCTTCAAATACTGCACTCCAGGCTCAGCAACAGCCTTCAACTGATTATCTAACTCAACATACTTATGGAACAAGTCATCAAGTGTATCTTGATACTTTTCAAAGGATTTATCCCTGTAGTCAGTCCAAACATCATCTGGAATATCGTTCTCAGAAGATAAGCCATGCTGATCCATATAGTCCTGCATTAACTGATTTTGATACTCTGCGCGCTCTTTCTTCTTGGCATTATAGGAATCCTCGGTTTCTTTAATCTGCTTCTCTAACTCGATTCTCTTATTGAGCAGAGATTCTGCCTTATAAGGGTCAAACTCACTAGGAACATCACCCTTAATGTCCTTGATTTGTTCCTCAAATGGCTTATTGAGATTAAATGCCTTGTAGTTTCCTATCTTCCAGGCATTGGTATAGTACTTGCGCCACTTCTCAGCTAAGTCCTTCTTCTCAAAGTACTGAGGAGGTTGGTTCGGATTATCCATATTAACGATGGCATACTGCTTAAATTTGTCCGGTCTGTTTTTAGCAGCCCAGTCATAAGCAGCCTTGACCGCCTCCTTCTGCTCAGGAGTCTTGATATAGAAGCGAAGACGAGGATCATTCAAAAGCATTTCTACTGCCAGGTTATCCTGCGCCTCAGCTACCTTCTCCATATCCTCATTGCTAACAACCTTCACAGGGATGCCAGCCTTCTTAAGCATAGTAGATACTGCATCATAAGCCACCTTCTGCGCCTCCGTCATTTCCGAAGGCTTCACCTCCTTCACATCGCGGTCAAATTTCGCCTGTTCCTTCTGTACCATAGCATACTCCGCAAAAGGCTTAGTCTTGCGGTCAGAAGACTCCAGCCACTTGTCAAAGGTAGCCTTAGGCACAGAAGTAACCTTACCAAGTCCCTTCCAGTCCTTGGAGTAGTTGGCAAGATAAGCCTCTGTAGCAGCCTCCTCAGAAGGATAGCCATACATCACCTTATGCTCGTCAAACTCACCAGTCTTTGGGTTCACCTGGTCAACAACATAAACGTTACCATCAAAAGTATCAAGGTCTGCAGCATCATTGATGAACATATCAATATGGTCACCATCAACGCCAATTTTACCAAGAATATAGCCATAAGTATCGTGCATGGTAACGCTCCAAGGCTTACCCTGCTCGTCCTTACCGCTACGAGTCACGCCCTTTGGTGTTTCTACGGTATAATCGTAGCCACCAAAGGACAAATGACCCTTTTTGTAGTTACCAGCCTTCTTCTGAGCCTCTGTTGGTTCGGTCTCAGTTTCGGCAATGGCACTCTTTAAACGTTCTCCGAAGGATGCTTCTTGCGGTAGATGTGGAGTTCTATCAGCTGAGCCTTCGCCAGATGCCAAGCCGCTAACCTCTTGTCTCCCTTCGCCTGTGCTATTATGTAACGCTCCAGTCTCGGCCTCAGCAGATGCTTCTCTGCTACCACCTTCTTGGCTATTGCGATTTCTTTCATCAGCTCCTCTCCGTGAAGAGTCGCTACCCAGGCTACTGCCTCCTCCATATCCTTCTTCATTGCTTCTGTCATCATAATCTGCTAATTCTGGTAAAATTGATTTAACATATTGTTTGTACTCTCGTTCACGATCCTCAATCTCCATCATGCGGTCATATTCCATACCTGCAATTTGGTTGAGTTCATTTTCAGTCGGCAAAGGTACAGAATTATCTTCAAGATAAGCATAATAATCTGGATTTTCTGCCTGTCTTTCGAAAATTTCTCGCTCTTTCTGTGCCTCATAATACTCTTCCTCGCTTGAAAGTTCATCTTCTGCAGCTGCTATGCGGTTCATCAGAGCCACATTTCTCATTTCCTTCACGCTGTCATAAGACTTGAACATATCAAGAAGGGCATTACGAACATCTTGATCGGTATATCCCATATCCTGCAAGTTTACAGGAAGGTCATTATATACTCTCACAGCAAATTCGTTAACCGACATACCGGTTCCTTTCTTGGCAATAAGATAATTGAACTTATTAGAATCATACCGCTTGCCAATACCAAACTTAAAATTACTCTTGCCCAACTCATATTGAAGAGATTCTGGATTCAAGCTATGAGGAAGCAAAGACTCTGACACAGCCTCTTCGAGAGTCTGAGGAGTTAAGTCCATCACATCAACGGAAGCATCCTTATATATATCATGGATAGCATTCATATCGTTCTTCTTCAGCGCATCAGCCACCAATGCCTTGCGTTGCTCTGAAGGTGTCATGCCCAGTTTCTCCATTTCCTGCTTGCTAACTTCCGTTTTGTAGAGTCTGCTGAGTTTATTAGCCTGAGCCTTCAAATTCTTGGCAGCAACAGACAAATTAGTTTGCAGGGCCTCCAGTTGAGCCTTTGTAGTATTCAATTCCATAAGTTGGCTAGGGTCCAGCTCTGTTTCACCATTGATATACTGATTCAGCATATCATTCACACCATTTATCTTGCGCTCCACATCCTCCTGGGTATGATAGAGGTCTTTGCGCTGAGAAGTAATATAGTCGGTAGCCTCATCCATAGTTGGATATTGCTTCTTCAATTCTTCATCTTCAAGTACGAGCACATGGAAATCATCAGATGGCACGATGGCTGATTCATCAACACCAGCCTTCTCTACCTCAGCCTTGCGCTCCTCCTTCATAGCTTTCACCTCATCAGGAGTCATCACACTGTTACGGATAGTATTCCAGTTCTTGAAACGAGCATCAAGATCTGCAATCTGCTCATTAACCAGACTCAACTCGTCCTCAACCTTCTTAGCCTTTTCCGGGTCTAGATCGGCATTAGTATCAAGCCAGTTCTGATATTCAACAGCAGCCTTTCTCTTGTTGGCAAGTTGAGTCTTGATGTCATCACGGCTGCCATTAACCAGATTCAAAAGTTTGCCATGGTCTTCACCAAACTGCTCCTGCAGATACTCAGCCGCCACATTTGGATCTGTATCTTTAGAAGAATAGTCCGGCTGGCCCTCGCTCAGTCCCACGATGCCATTGGCATAACGCTGTTTCTTATCAGCCTCAACCTTGATTGCTTCTTTCTCTGCACGCTCAGCATCCTCTGCATCCAGCTCGGCATTGATGCTATTTCTCAATGCATATTTTTGGAACTTGTTGAATGTGTCTACTGGTACAGTCGTTACATTTTTAGAACCAGCTATATTAAAACTTATGGTTCCATCAGGATTAACTGACACAATCTTAGCTTCTGTTGGCTGGTCTTTGTCATTAATAGACAAGCTAACAGTATCATTTGGTTTCAGACTGGTAGCATCAAAAATTGCGTTGAAGTTCTTCTTTGTTGCTTCATGTTTCTGAGTTGCAAGCTGATTCACGTATTCTTGAAGAGGGATTTCTTTTCCATTCTCTTTGACTTGAGACGATGGAACTTGCTTCACGACCGGTTGACCATTTGCATCAGGAAAGACTCCAAATCCTGCACCATACTCATTCTTGCTCTTCCAATAGCCTCGCTGACCATCGGTAAGGGTAAGACTAGAAATGTTACCATTTTCCATAGTGTATTGCGAAAGTTGCTGTTTCAACTTATCTGCATAGCCATCATCAGCATGTTCCAAAGCATCCATTGCACCCTTATTAGCATCCATGGCCTCAGCATACTTTCTGATTGCTTCCTGCTGGAAAGGAGTGAGATAGTTTGTACGCTGCTCAATATAGGTCTCAATGTCTGTACCCTTGTTTACCGCATTATATACACCTTGGATTCTGTCAGTATCATTTGCAAAGGCGCGCTTCAATCGAAGCTCTGCAGTTTCTGCATTATATTTAATAGACTTCAATCCCTCCTTATCACCATTCTTATAGGCATTCTGCCCCATAACAAAAGCATCAGAAGCCTTGCTTTCGCTTTGATTTTCGTTTGCAAGGTTTGCAGGATTTGCTGCAAACTCTGCATCACTCGGAGTTGATACGGAGTTGGTACGGTCTTGGTACGGAGCAGGTCCCTCTGAAACTGGAGGCTCCTGACCACCTGCAGAACTCTCAGAAGAACCCTCAACAGGCGATACAGGGCTTTCGCCTACAATTCTCTTCTGCTCATTACCATGGGAAGTATTATAGAGATCATCCATCGTCTGCTTCATTTCACGTTTCAGTTCGATAGAATTGTAAAGCTCCTTAAGATAAGACTCTACCAATGGCGCATATTTCTTATCTTTCGATTCCAAAGCCTTACGAAGTGTACCGTGCGCCACGTCATGGGAATCCTCAAACGTGTTGACAAACTCCCTCATAACAGAACTGTTTTCCAAAGCACTGTCATAATAATGACGATAGGCATTAACCTGCTTCTGCTCCTCATCAGTAAGGATAATACCCTTCTGCTGCTTATCCATGATCTCCTTGATGGCACCAGCATTCTGATAAAGATAAACCGCTGCCTTATCCTCATCTGTCAATTTCTCACCCATATTATATTTCTGGGCTGCCATGTTGTATAAGTCTTCAAGATGCTCCTGCGTAAACTCATTGTGGAACTCACCTTCCAGCACAGAAGCCAAACCAAGAGTCTTCTCATACTCCAGTTTCTTATCATCATTACGTGCAGCATCATAAGAAGAATACTCCTTGCGGTCGATTACGCCTCCATCCTTATTATAGGTTTCCAAATAGTACTTACCATCGTCACCTCTATATACCTCGCTATCAATAACAGGCGAGAAAGAAGAAGGTCGTTTGCCTTCTACAACTGCCATCATCTTAGCCTTCAACACCTCCGGAACACTCTTGTCGTTCATCAGGTCCATATACTTCTGGGTTAACTGCCCATCAAGTCGCTGAGCATTCTCACCAACCACAGCATACTCCCCGATGCCTACCTTCTCGAAGGCATCACGAAGATCCTCATAGCCGAATCGCTTCAACTCGGCAATATCCTGATCAGTGAAGTCAAACTTCTTGTTAAACTCCCTAGCATCCTTGAATCGAGCATACTTGCCCACCATGCCCGGCAAGCCGATAGCAGTAAGGTTCGCCATGCTCTCCAAGAAACTCTCGGCAGCATCCTTACCGGTAGGCTTGAAGTTCGGATCCTGCGCCATACGCTCCAGCATCTGATGACCGGTCATAATACCGGAATCCGCAACCTTTCCACCAACATCAGCAAGAATATTGGTAGCCAAGCCTCTGCCCTTACCTACCATGTTTGCGATGGTTCCACCCTGCATGATGGCACCTACGGCACTTTGTTTAGCCACCTCGCCCAAAGTATTAGCTATAACCTTACCCACAGAAGGATTGTAAATCTTGCCATTCTCATCGAACTGACCTGTACGATAAATCTCATCAATAGGCTTCGAGATAGCAGACTGACCGCCAAAGGTAACAGCACCATGCGCGGCTCCACTCTTCAAAGCCTCGGCTTTACTCTTACCGATAAGCACCTTGGCAGCTCGCTCAGCCATCTTGCGCTCCATACCCTTAGCCATGAGGTCACCAGCCAGTTTACCCTCTGCCTTAGCTACCATGCTCTTAGTCAACTTGCCACCTGCGGCTCCCGGCAGCCAATAACTCCAGGCATCACCTGCAAAGGTCAGAGCACCACTAGCCACGTTCTCCCAGAAGCCCGGCTGATACTGCTGATTGGCAATATCCTCCAGCCAGTTCTGGTAGTCCGTCTGAACAGCCTTGCGAACGATCTTACCCACAATAGTGTTACCCAAACCAGTCTTCATGATGTACTCAGCACTACCCTTAGGCATCATACCCTTAATCTCTAGCTGGTCGAGTTCATTCTTAAGAACAGAATTGATCATCGGCTTGAACTGCTTAGGATCACTACTCTGAGTGCCATTCAAGCCATATCGCTGCATCACCTTAAATGCCGCATTGCTCATATCATTCAGGAACTCCGGATTCCGGTAGAGCCTGCCAAACTTCTTCTGCAAACTAGAAAGCACCTTTGCAGGATCCTTGGCCTCGTTTGCCTCATACTGAGCACCAAGTGCTGTACCCAAACGAAGATTAGCCGGAATAAACTGGCTTCCTTCCATTCCCTCCGTAAATGCCTTACTGCCTGCCTCCTGAGCCTTGTTGTACTCATCCACTACAGATGGATTCACATACTTACTGATAACACTAGAAAGAGCATCATTGATGTCCTGATTCATCAGTCTGTCCTGTACATTCTCATCATGCGAATAGAGGCGTGTAGCAATACCCTCAGCGATGTCACGATAGTTCGGACCATACTTGTTAACCAAACTCTGTACCATAGCTGGCTTCAAGAACTGTCCCACATAGTCATCATAGCTGATACCCATGTTATATGCCTCCTGCTTCAACTTATCCTGCACGCCATGGCTATACCATTGCGCTTCAATACTCTTCTCAGCATCCTGCACAGTATCATCAGGCAAAGAAGATACCACCTGATTGGTAACGTCCATAGCCGAACGGTTGGCATATCTGCCCAGAGCAGACTTCACTATGCTCACTGCCTCCTCATTGCTATTGGCAGTACCATCAGCCAACAAGTCGGCAACCAAATTCTCAAAGTAAGTACTCTGCTTATCCGGTCTCTGCTTCCAGTTCTCCAGATAGTTGGCAAGTTTAGCATCCATCAACCCCTCATTATTCACCACACCGGTTGGAGTCGTAACAGGAGCCGCCTCTTTAGATTCAGGAGAAACCGCATTAGCTGATGATGAAGAAGAAACTTCTTCCTTCTCAGGCATTTCCTCACCTTTTACAACCGGCTGAGGAATCTCTGGTGATGGCTGATATGTTCCGTTGCTCGTCAGAACACCAGTAGGAATCATATCCAAAACTTTTGCTATAAGCCCAGGATCCTTGTCTGTTGTTTCCTGCTTCTTTGCTGGTTGAGCCACCTGCGGCTTAGTTTCAGTAGAAGCCTTCTGCTCTACACTCTGAGTCGTAGCAGAAGCATCTACCTGCTTACCACCACCAGAAGTAGATGGAGCTGGCTCCAGCACCATCTTGTCAAAGTCTGCCTGTGTTCCCACATCATACCCCATGTTCTTGGCCTCATTGTAGTACCAGTTACGATCTTCCTCGTTGTTCAAGTCCTTTTTAAAGTCATCATAGCTACCTACTTCATAGCCATTGTTCTTGAACTCATTATAAAAATATTGTCTGTCTTGCTCGTCAAACATACCTTATCTTATTTTTTGATTAATAATCAGTTACTTTGTTCTCCTTGATGGTGGAACCTTACTGCCGCCTCTACGTGAAGGAGGTACTTTACTGCCACCCCTACCTCTACGAGAAGGAGGAGTCCGGTCTAACTTCATCTTAGCCTTAGCCCATCTAGAAGCCTGCTGACGATTTTTCTCATTCGCCCAAGTGCCACCTCTGCCATCATTACCACCGATAGCCATACCATTGTTTTTAGCCCATTCATTCACATGTTTCTTGAAAACAGGGTCGTTCACATACCTGGTGTTGAAATCATCAGCCTCCTTCTGGTTGGCATTCCTCTGATTCTGTCCCTCTGTTTGCGAATTGATATGCCTAACTTGCGCACCCTTCACGTTAACGCTAGCATTATGATCAGCAGCTCCGGCATTGGCATTATTAGTTTGAGCATCAAGTAATTTTCCCTTTTTGCCTCTCAAAGCATCCTCAGTCTCCTTCTTCGATGTACTAAGTGCAGCCTGTGCAGCAGCAGCATTGCCTCTCTCCTTCTCCGTCTGAACCTTTACAGGAGTAAGAGCATCCGTCTGATTCTTCTGTGAACCACGATAAGCAGCCAGTGCCTCATTTGCCTTTGCAGCAGCCTCTGCCTGCATCTGTGCTTGCTTGTCTTGACGGTCCTTATAGATATTCACCATCATCTGGTTATATCCCTTGGCACGAAGAGCCTCAGTAGCCTCTCTTATCTTGCGTTGGCGATCAGTAAGTTCTTGTGCAGATTCTATTTTTTGCGATGGAGCACCTTGAACTGTACCAAAGAAGTTACCCAAGTGCATAAAAAGATTTCCCCATTGTTCCCATTTGGCTTGATTCTCTGCCTTCTTTTGCAGAGCTGCATTTGCAGCCACAGTTTTATCGGCATCACCAAGTGAAGAAAGCCAAGGCATGAAGGCAGACCAGTTTCCATCACCATTCTTCTGGTAATCCCTCATAATGTCATAAGGCTTCATCTGCCTCAATAGAGGGTTCTGCTCTATCTCGCTATAAGGTCTACTCCAGTCAATCTTCTTGGTAACTTCCTCGGTTGGCTGCTGGGCAAAAGATTCCTTGCCACCATTTCCAGTAATACCGGCCGTATCTATGGCTGTACCCTTTCCCGGCTCTGTATCTGTTGTCTGAACTGATACTGCAACCTCCGGCTTCACCGCATTATCATCAGGGAAATTAGTAATAGGAGTAACGGCAGTAGCCGGGCGTTTAGAAGTTAAATCATCTAGTGTAAATCCCATAATTACCTCCTTCCTTAAATTGGCAATTTACTTGCAGCTCCAGCCAAGCCACCAGCTGCATCCGTGATACCCTGAGCAGTCGAAAGAGCCTTCTCCTTCTTGGCAGTGGCGATGTAGTTAGTCATCTGGTCTATCTGCGAATCAGCAGTATTCCACACATTTTCTTTGGTCTGAGCACCTTGCACAGCAGCGTCTTGCATAATCTTACCCACCTGCTCCTGGGCAGCCTGCTTACTCAGCGCAACCGCTTCATCAGAACCGCCACTAACAATATTGGTGTTCTTTGCGGTTGCTGTAGCATTATCCAATACCTTCTGGGCATTGGTCACGGCTACCTGATTCTCCGCTGACTGAGTAGGATCCTGATAATACAAGTTGTCACGATGATCCTTCACCTGTTGCATACGGTCTTGAAACATGTTGATATAATCATTATATCCCTTGTTTCTTGCTTTAGCTGCTAGAGCACCACCTACAGCAGAGGTCAGTCCACCAGCAATACTTCCAATAATTCCCATAAAATTCGAATTTTAATGTTTAAATTACTTCAAAAGTAATGCGTTTTTTGCAAAGGTTATTGATAAATTGCGCAACTCAAACACCCATATATGATATTTTTATGTATATTTGCACCCGAAAACTATCAGTAAACATTAAAAATCAATAGGATATGGCAGTAAAACAAGAAAATAATAATGAGCCGAAGCCAAAGAGGAAGAAGACTGGCGGACGCAAGGCCGGCACACCTAACAAGGTAACTAAAAGTGTGCGTGAAAGCCTCCGTGATGCCCTTACTGGCTACATCAATGGTATCAATGAGAAGAACTATTCTCTTTTCACGGATCTCATGCAGATTCAAGAGCCTGCCGGACGTCTGGCGATGGTGGCAAAGTTCCTTCCATACGTGGCTCCAAAACTCCAGTCTGTATCGTTCAATAATGATGAATCCAGAAACTTATCTGTGGAGGAATCTTTCATGGAACTGGAAAAGAAATTTGAGAAACAAGAAACCACTATCAACATCAAAAATCTCAAAATTGTTAATAATGGCTAATTATAAAAAATGGGTAGCCCTCTCTAAATTTTCTTCAACTTTAGAGAAGACTACCCTCTGTCAGGAAAATGGGTAAAACCGCTAGATTTTAACCGTTATTAGTCATAAATTTAGTTATTTTAACCAATTATGACCCATATTTTGCTTATCTAAACAAATCCGTAATATCACAATCTATAGCATCAGCTACTCTTGTAAGATAGCCAACTGTCGGGTTACCACTGAGGGCAGCAGATAGAGTACCTTTGGTGATTCCCATCTTGCTGGCTACTTCCTCAATGGTCATGCCCTTTTCTTTGATAACTTCTTTTACCTTTAGTGTTGACATTATGGAAGGTAATTATAGTTATCATTAAGATATTCCTTCAACTCATCAATCTGTTCCTCAGTTGGCTCGCATGCTGGCTCTTCTAACTCGGAATCATCGAAGTACTCTGCCCAACCAGTTCCGTTTTCGGCACCGCTGATAATATAATCAGCTACAGATTCATATCCACCTTCCGTTATATACTGCTCGTTTTCGCGAACGATAGACTGAACGTAAGTATCAATAGAATTTCTCATATTTTATTGACTTCACCGTGTTGTCGAGGGCTTAGATGTTTATTAATTATTTTTCTGCTGCAAAGGTACGTAAAAGTTTGGATATACCCAAACTTTTACAGGAGTTTAACACAGATTTAACATATCTATTTTATGTCCCTGACTCGTTCAAAGTACTTCGTCTGGTCCTTGGTGATATTCTTCACCTTAATCTGTATCGTGCAGTTCTTAGGCACAGTATCATTTATGCTGGCCATGAGTTGTTCTATTATCTCATCTGTGTTCTTGTAGCCCATGCCATCCACATGAGCCACAACCTCGCCCATGAAGTATGCATCAGCACAAAGTTCAAACGTCTCCTCGACCTTATCAAATTCAGGCACATGATACTCCTGCATTCGCCTGCTTGGATCATTGGTAAAGAAGACCTTCTCCACCACCTTCTCATTTAGTTCCCAAGCCCTAGAGAAATCTGGCTTCACATATCCGCTTGTTATCCGATGAGCTGTTGCATGATTCATAGCAAAGCCAATCTCTGCATAGTTGGCACCAATATCATTCTGGGCTACTGTGGCCCAAGTGTGCCGGAATGTATAAGGAGTATAAAAATTATCATCAGGCATACCCAAATAGTTCTTACAGATAGCTTTAATGAAATGTACCAAATTCGTATCCATAGAACGATTAGTGGAATACATTTTATGAAAAATAAATAGATAAGGGTCACTTTCCTCAGAAAAATATTTCTCCAAGGTTGGTAAAAGCATATCCGGCACTCTCATTTCTATATACGCTTTATCATAACGACGCGTACTTGTTTTCTTTCTCTCATAGTGCAAGATTCCATCATAATAGTCCACCTTTTTCATTTTCATGAGGTCAGCTACATTGATGCCAGCCAAGCACAATATCATCTTGCAAACATCCAGAGCCAACTGCTGCCGTGGATATTCAGGAGTAACGGCAAAAAACTTTCTACACTCCTCCAGTGTGATGGCACGCTTGTGTGGACCTGCTTTTTTCTCTATCTTTATCTTATTCCAAGGATTGAATTTTATTGGCATAAGACCTGCCTCCTCATCATTAAATTTCTTGATACCTTCCAAATAAATACGCTTAACCAAAGAAGGATAATAATTTCTGCTACTAGGCTTATTCTCCATGGTTTTCATCCATGCTGTCAGAAAACGAACAGTTAAGTGCGAAAACATTACCTTATCAGTACCAGCAAAGTTTTCCAAATGTTTCAAAGCACTTTCATAAATTTGGCGTGATGAAGGCTGCAAAGAAAGTGATTGAAGATAAGAACGAGCAAATTCAGAAAAACAAATATCCTGTGCAGAAGTCAAAAGGTAATCTCTAACCTTATAAACAGACCAGTCAGTTATATCAAGTCTGTTCAATTTGTCAACCCAGCCATTTATTTGGCTCATACAGGCTGCGAGCACGAATGAGTCCTTCACCTCTTTCGTGCCCTTAACCAATCCTTTGTCTGTTACAAACTTATCGGTCTTAACTACCAACTTTTGACGGTTATGCAGTATTCTAATGTAAACTGGATAATAACCATCAGAACGTTTCTTTGAAACTACCACTTTAAATGTTGCCATATTACCATATATTTTTTTGCAACTGTTTTGCAACATTACATTGCACATGTCCTATTTAACGTGTCAAACGTAAAATTTTAGCACGAAGATAAGTACTTATACATCAACACATTAGATATATGTAGTTGATATTCAGATATTTATGAAAAACCATGATATAAAATCACAGTTTTAATCATATTATCCTTTATCTACTAATACCTTATAATGTTGTATGCAACTATCTTGCAACACATTGCGATTACTTATTTTACTTATTAATTTTACTTGCAATTTTAGCCTCATCGTATTGGGCTATAGCCTTCAATACATTGATGCGGAACGATGCGGAAGGATGATCACTATTCTTTTGGTCTATCTTCGGTTCTTCCTCACCAAGTATTTCAAGCATTTTTATCATATAATTTGGGTCTTGACCTATCCATTGCAAAAATCGATAAGAGGCTATATCTGCTTCCATTTCTTGAATCCGACTATATTTCAAATGATACCTACCATAAGCATCTATTGTAGCCCATTCTAGATTTTTGTCCAAACCATTCCTTACATCTTGCCAAGCTTGTTCCCTTGCCTTCTGACCTGCTGGACTATTATCCGAATACATAGCTTGACCTATAGCTGTTCCTGCTGCCTGGATGCCAGATGCAACACCAGCCATAATTTGATTACGCTTTTCTTTCTTCTTTACAGCATACAAGTTTTGCATGGCATGCCCCAGAGCATAATGAGCCAATTCATGCCCAACCACAGCATATATTTTTTCAAAGGTTCCCATCTTATTAAGAAGCCCACTATTAAGAAGTATGATAGCATCTGGTGTGGAATAAGCATTAACCTCACGGTCTCCTACTATATAAACTTTCATTTGGGGATTGTAAACCTTAAGATTGAAAAATTTACATACCGAATCTAGAACTTCAACAGAATTTTCATCAGTCAATCCCTTTTGTATATCAGTTCTAAACATCAAATCGTTTTTTATCTCATTTACTGCAAAGAGTGCAGAACTCTTGCCTTTTTTTAAGGCAGCTTCAAACTTTTGACACTCTGCATTATATTTAGGCAGATTCCACCAGAAGGTAGCTGGATTGTCGTTAGGCAAAGCCACAACCTCACTTGGCACATCAAGTTTCTTGATGAGTTGGAAACATTCTGCTTCTGTTTGAGCCTCAACAGCAAAAATATTGCAAAATAACGTTATAGACAATAACACCTTCTTCATAAGTTATATATATTAATGATTATACGCTCTTCTAAAACCTTCATTTATAGCCTCAGCAACACTAAATTTATAGCCCTTGCCTCTAGCATTAATCTTAACCAAGTCATAATGCCTATCAAATGGGAAGTGATATATCAGTTGCCCTGTATTATGATTTACATTGCATTTAATTGCTGGAAACTTATCCATGGGCAAATGCCTAACATGAACATCAAGTTTTTGAGCACATCGCTGGGCTTCGTCCGACAAAGGCCCCGTTACATAAAGCCAAGCCTCAACGCTTTTATCCCCTAACTTCCTGTCATTGTCAACGAGCCATTGAGCATAAGAGCCAAAGAGTTGAAAAACTATGTTTTCTCTAACATATCCAATCCAGTTCTTGCATTGCACTATCAATGTCTTACCTGTTTTCTGATGCACTGCGATAATGTCCCTACCCTTATCCTCCAGTTTCTTGTTCAAACCTTCCTGAATGATGTCGTAGCCTTCGTTAAACAAAATATAGGCGCAATATATCTCGTAGTTTCGACCCTTTTCCCAATCTGTCCATTTCGAAGAACTAGTTATGTATCTATCAACAGCTAGTTGCTCTCTACCAACTTCTGACAGGTGATTATACTCCTCATCAGTTAGCCAGTTTTTTATATTACAACGTTTCTCCTCTTCGTGCATATAGTTGATATACGCATCATCATTCTTATAAGCCCTCAACTCTGGATATATAGAAAGAAGATATTCAAATTTATATTGATATTTAAAGAGTTCAGCTAGCTCTTCTACGTTTTTTCCAACATATTCATGCACATGTTTCAAAGCGTGAGCACGAAGATGAGCCACATAATCAAAAGGATTCTTATTATTGATAATTTTATCAAAAGAATCTATTTGCTTATTGAGCCTTTCTATTTCTTCTTCACAAGCATCACATTTCTCGTAAAGCTCCGAATAAGCCCTGTCTGCTTTAGAATTTTCTTCCTGAGCTATTTTCAAAGAATCCGCCAGTTCGTTTTTCTCGCAATTCAGACCTTGAATAATTGATTTTTTGTTTGTGAGTTCAAACTGAAATTTCTCTATTTCTTTTTCTTTTATGGAAAGTTGAGTTTCTTTTGCGTCCACCATCCATTTATATTCAGCCATCTGTCCCTTATATGAATTTGCAGACTTTTGCAACTCAGCTACTTTGATAGATTGCTCGTTCAACTCTTTTTGGAGCAGAGAAACCTTGGAACGAGCTATGTTTAACTCATTCTTTAAAACAAGTTGCTCATTCGCTACTGGGGTATTAGCTACGAAAATATCTTTGTCACTCTTAGAAGAATCAAAATACCTTTGAACGACATCAAGACCTTGCACTATGAAGAATAGGCAAACTAGCACTAGAACAACCACAACAATCACTTCCATACCAAAATCAAATTCTAATTATCCGACATTTGCCATTTTTCTTGCAGGAAGACCTTGAAGCTCCCTAAGAAGTTTATTCTCTGCCCTTAGTGATATTAACTCTTCTTGCATAGAAGTATCAGTTATAGCTACAGTCTCAGAGTTAGAGGATGCTCCATTGATTAGTTCTGCTGGCTTTACACCAAGAGCCTCAGCGATTCTTTCAACCATGCTCAGAGAGACATCGCCACCTTCCATGATGTTGGCAAGCTCTGAACGTGTCAAGCCTACCTTAGAAGCAAATTCAATATTGCCAAGTCCCTTTACATTTATCAAAGACTGCAACTTGGTAGAATTAAACAAAGAAGTCTTCTTTGGTGAGAGACTGGCATAAAGTTCAAAGAAATTATAATCAAGAGCCTTGCTTATCTCCATCAACTTAGCCGTATCTAGCGATTCTTTGCTAAATACCACCTTATTTACATTCTGCTGAGCGATGCCCAACCTACGAGCCAACTCAGATTTTGAAATACCTAGCTCATTTACTCTTTGTTCAATAGCTAGTCCGATGTTTACATTAAGTTCGTTCATAAATCCTATTTTATTTACTATTTGTGCTAACAAACATAAAATAGTATTTAACTAACTTAATAATTAAATACATTTGTATGTAGTTACATTTATTTTTATTACTTTTGCAGCGTAAAGTTAGTAAATAAATAAATAAGTACCAAATAAATTTGAAGAAAAATGAAGAAATTAGATAAAATATTTCCGGAATCGGCAAAAGCAGAGGATGGATAAAAGATAAAAAGGGAGAAGCCTGTGACCCTTCTCCCTTGAAATAGGCAAGCTAAGTTTAACGCTTAGACAAAGAAATGGAAAAAGTTACCTGTCTTAGGATAGATAATCTTACCACCCTTACGAATGTATCGGCAAAAAACTTCTTTCTTGCCATTTTCTGTTTGCAAATTATTCATTATGGAGTCTCCTCCTTTCTCGACCTTTACGACCACATCAACATGGTGTGGAGGTCGCTGCAAGAAGTCGGACTTGCAACGAAAAATCCCTCGGCACAGGACCAAGGGCTAGTTTCTTTTCTCTTCGCAGAGCATTCCATAACAGACTTGTCTGCCGAGAAGGAGGAGACCTCCATGAATAATTTGCGGTGCAAAGTTAGTAAATAAATAAA
>ERZ1034678.67-NODE-67-length-55849-cov-36.361401_pt1 | contig 55849 bp, 48 predicted proteins | sample MGYA00520640_ERZ1034678 | MGnify/ENA primary metagenome ERZ1034678 (study PRJEB33766, sample SAMN09781767) | gut metagenome | biome: gut microbiome | host: Homo sapiens | place: Madagascar | study: EMG produced TPA metagenomics assembly of the PRJNA485056 data set...
TTGAACATTAATTATTTCATTAATTTTTTTGTTAATTATTCGTTAATGTTCATTCCTGTCTATTCGACAAATTGCAGTTTATCAACCCGATTCATTTAAGAATCATCTTTTTCTTGTAACTTTGCGCATTAAAAGAAACAAAAAAAGAGAAAATATAAAATATGAGTTTACAATGTGGCATTGTAGGCTTGCCCAACGTAGGTAAGTCAACCTTGTTCAACTGCCTAAGTAATGCCAAGGCACAATCAGCGAATTTCCCATTTTGTACCATTGAGCCAAATGTCGGCGTTATCACCGTTCCTGACGAACGATTGACAAAATTAGCCGAATTAGTTCACCCAGGACGCATCGTACCTACAACTGTCGAGATTGTTGACATAGCAGGCCTTGTCAAAGGTGCTTCAAAAGGCGAAGGATTGGGCAACCAATTCTTGGGCAACATTCGTGAGACTGATGCTATTATCCACGTGTTACGTTGCTTTGACGATGGCAACGTGGTACACGTAGACGGCAGCGTAGACCCTGTACGTGATAAAGAAATTATTGACACCGAGTTACAGCTCAAAGATCTTGAGACAGTTGAGAACCGTATCAAGCGCGTTGAAAAAATAGCCAAAGTTGGTGGTGATAAAAATGCTAAAGTAGAATACGAAGTACTATTGGCCTATAAAGCAGCCCTCGAAGAGGGAAAGAGTGCACGTAGCGTCTCATTCGAATCGTTAGAAGAGCAAAAGGCAGCTAAAGGACTTTTCTTGCTTACCTCTAAACCTGTACTCTACGTTTGCAACGTAGACGAAGCCTCAGCAGCTAAAGGCAATCACTACGTTGACGAAGTACGCGAAGCTGTTAAAGAAGAGGGAGCTGAAGTATTAGTACTTGCCGCACAAACCGAGGCTGACATTGCAGAACTCGAGACCTACGAAGAGCGCCAAATGTTCCTACAAGACGTAGGACTTGAAGAAAGTGGCTGCAACCGCTTGATTAAGGCCGCCTACCATATGCTCAACTTACAGACATTCATCACCGCAGGTGAAATGGAAGTGAAGGCATGGACATTCCACAAGGGTTGGAAAGCACCACAATGTGCTGGCGTTATCCACACAGACTTTGAGAAAGGTTTCATTCGCGCTGAAGTAATCAAGTACGACGACTACATTCGTTTAGGTTCAGAATCCGCTGTTCGCGAAGCAGGCCTTTTACACGTAGAGGGTAAAGAATATGAAGTGCAAGACGGCGACATTATGCACTTCAGATTTAATGTGTAACTCTTTTTTGTTGACGAGTTGACAAGTTAACGAGCAAATAACCAAGCTCGTCAACAAAAGAACAAGCTTACTTGTTAACTCGTCAACCTGTAAACTCGTTGACAAAAAATCAGTTTAAAGGGAAATGACCATTTGGAATCCTTCAATCGTAGCTTTTAGCATAGGTCCGCTCGAAGTGCGTTGGTACTCACTATGTTGGTGTATTGGACTGGCTTTGGCCTATATTGTTGTGTATAAACTTTACAAGCAGCAACGCATACCGCAAGAGAAATTCGACCCACTCTTTCTCTTCTGCTTTGTTGGCATATTAGTAGGTGCGCGCTTGGGACACTGCCTACTATACGAACCTGCCTATTTCCTAAGCCACCCACTTGAAATGGTGTTACCCATACACAAGCTGGCCGACGGAACGTGGAAGTTTACGGGCTATGCTGGCCTTGCATCACATGGTGGAACGCTCGGACTTATGATAGCCCTTTGGCTTTACGTGCGCAAGACGGGAGTTAAACTTCTCACCGTACTTGACAACATAGCCATTGCTACCCCCATCACCGCCTGCTTCATTCGATTAGGCAACCTGATGAACTCCGAGATTGTAGGTAAATTCACGGGATCGGACGTGGGATTCGTATTTGTTCACCTTAACGAAACGCAACCACGTTACCCTGCCCAACTATACGAAGCCATTGCATACTTCCTATTTTTTGTAATAGGTGTAGCGCTTTACTTCCGTATGAAGAATAAGGTCGGCACAGGCTTTTTCTTTGGTTATTGCTTAGCCACTATCTTTGTATTCCGCTTCTTCGTTGAATACTTTAAGGAAGTGCAAGAACCATGGGAACTGCACATGCAACAACTCATTGGTTTAGATCAAGGTCAACTACTTAGCATTCCTTTCGTGGTATTAGGCCTATATTGCATGCTGCGAAAGAAAAAGTAACTATTATAAAAGAGCAAAATAAATTGATTAAAGGGTGTTCTATAGCAAATGCATAGAACGCCCTTTAATGTTTTGGCATTTTGGAAACAATACCATATATTTGCACCTTATAGCAACAGAATAAATAAAAAGAAATATGAAATTTTCAGTAGCCAATCCTATATACGATTCTGTATTCAAATTCTTAATGGAAGACGAGCGTATAGCTAAGACCGTACTATCAGCCTTGCTTAAGAAGGAAATAGTAAGCGTTGAAATGCGTCGGCATGAACACCCCAATATAACACGCGACAATATTTCAATGTTCCGTATAGACTTTGCCGCAAGAGTGATGCAAGATGATGGATCGACACGCTTAGTACTTATTGAATTGCAAAAGACCTGGTTGAGCACCGAAACGCTTCGTTTCCGCCGCTATCTCGCAGCACAATATAATGCAGAAGAAAACATGCTGAAAGAGAGCAATTCCGAAGCAGGCCCTTATGCTATACCCATGATTGCAATCTACCTATTAGGTCACCGCATTGGCGACATTGACAAAGCCGTTGTGTATGTAAATCATAAAGCCCTCGACTACGACGGAAAAGAAATTGAAAACGGAGAGAACGATCCCTTTATCAATAGCCTTACACACGATAGCATCATCGTACAGATACCTTTGCTACATGGAAAGATTAACAACAAACTTGATCGTGTACTCAGTGTGTTCGACCAATCACAACGAGATGATAGCAATCAACACATCATTCGCCTTGACATAAACAACTACGAAGGCGATTCTGAGCTCATGCATCTTGTACATCGATTAGGACTTGCTGCTATGAACGCAAGCGTAAGACAAGAAATGGATGATGAAGACGAATTCTTTTCTGCCATAGAATCTCGTGATACGCAACTAATGCAGATGAATAAAAGACTTTCTGAAACGACTTCACAGCTGAATGAAACGACTTCACAGCTGAATGAAGCGACTTCGCAACTGAATGAAACGACTTCACAGCTGAATGAAACGACTTCACAGCTGAATGAAACGACTTCACAGCTGAATGAAGCGACTTCACAACTGAATGAGACGACAGCTCAATTAAAAGCTGTTGTCGAAGTCATGCTACAGAATGGCATGAGTGTAGAAACTATTGCAAATACCATCAATAAAAGTGCTGATGATGTAAAAGACCTATTAAAGTCTTAACAAGCTACCTCAGATTATGTCCCATTCTTAAAATATACTTAATCAGCTAACAAAAGATGACTAATAAGGTAAGTGTATAAGTATAAAATGCTTACCTTTGCTCATAGTCTTGTTAAGAAATCATACACTATCATTATAAAAATGCAAAACAAATTATTATTTGGAGTGTTGGCCGGAACGTTAGCACTCACTTCGTGTAATAATAAATTAGGATCGCTCTCAGCCGACAACTTTACCGTTACGCCTTCTCCACTTGAAGCTGTAAGTGGCAAAGTACCTTTCGATATTAACGGCCGCTTTCCCGAAAAGTACATGAAAAAGAAAGCGGTATTGAAACTCAAGCCAGTCATTCGTTATGCAGGCAAAGTCGCAGACCAAGCACAATATGTAGCTTTCCAGGGCGAAAAAGTACAAGGTAACGATCAAGAAATTTCATACAAGTTAGGTGGAAACTTTAGCAACCGCTACAACTTCACCTTCGAACCTGGTATGGAAAAGAGCGAACTCTGGCTTGAATTTGATGGTCAAGTAGGCAAAAAGAAAGCCAACGTGCCTGCAGTGAAGATTGCCGATGGTGTATTGGCTACTTCAGAATTGCTGAAGAGTACCGTAACCTCTGCTCACACACAAATTGCTGCCGACAAATACCAATATGCTATCAAGCAAACCAAACAAGCACAGATTAAATATCTAATTAATCAAGCCAACATTCGCAACAGTGAGTTAAAGAGTACCTCTGTACAAGACTTTATCAAAACACTGAGAGAGATTAAGGCCGACCAAAAGGGCTATATGCTCGACAACATCGAAGTGTCTGCTTATGCCTCACCCGATGGTGGCATGAAGCTCAATACAGCTTTAGCTCAAAATCGTGAAAAGACCTCTAAAGGCTACGTAGGTAAGCAACTCAAAGCCGCTAAACTCGACGCTGATGTTGACTCAAAATACACTGCCGAAGACTGGGAAGGCTTTAAAGAGTTGGTAAGCCAATCAAACATTCAAGACAAGGACATCATTCTTCGCGTACTTTCTATGTATGAAGACCCTGAAGAACGCGAGCAACAGATACGCAATCTCTCAGCTGGTTACAAAGAGTTAGCAGACGAGATCCTCCCCGAATTGCGTCGTGCCCGCTTGACCATCAACTACAACTTAATTGGCCGCAGCGACGATGAAATCGAAGAACAATACAAAGCTGATGCCTCTAAGCTATCTGTTGAAGAGCTACTCTATGCAGCAACGCTGACTGAGGACATAGCCGAGCAAAAGGACATTTACACCAAAACGTCTACACTCTACCCAGACGATTATCGTGCCTACAACAACTTGGCAACATTAGCCTACCAACAAGGTGACTTGACAACAGCGAAGAACTATTTAGCACAAGTTCCTGCATCACAGGCCGATGCTCCCGAAGTAAATGCCAACTTAGCGCTCATCGCCATGGCCGAAGGCAACAATGAAGCTGCAAACAACTACTTGATGAAGGCTACCTCTACTGAGAACTACAACGAAGTGTTAGGTAATCTGCAAGTAGCTGCTGGCAACTATGCCAAGGCTGCCAATTGCCTCAAGGGCGTTAAAACGAATACTGCCGCTTTGGCTCAAATTCTGAATAAGGACTATACGTCAGCTGCCAACACATTAAAGGCCATAGCTCATCCAGATGCAACAACAAGCTATCTCAAGGCCATTGTTGCAGCACGCACTAATCAAGATGCTGCCGTAGTAAGCAACCTCAAAGACGCTTTTGCTAAGGATAGTTCTCTAAAGAAGCGCGCAGCTAACGACCTTGAATTCGTATCACTCTTCAACGACGCTGCTTTCCAAAGCATAGTGAAGTAAGACAAGAGTTTTATAAGCTCTATCACATTCCCTATTTATCCCCCTCTCCTTAAACAGAGAGGGGGATAAGTTATACCTTAAATATCCCTACCCCACATATTAGCATATATATATGTACAAAAGTCTCTTTTACACATTGAAGCCAATCCTTTCAAGACTTCCCTTCTTCATAAAAAGCTGCTTATCCTCTATTCTACGTGAGGAACAGGGAGTAGGAAAAATCGTCACCTTTCTATTATTCGTTTTTACATTATTTACATCTTGTGGCCCTGATAAGTCACACATGCGTTTTGAGGGAACGCTCAACGGCATTAGCGATGCCGAATTTTACGTATATAGCGAAGACGGAGCCTTTGAAGGCATTGACACGGTACGCATAACCGACGGCAAATTTACCTATGAACGTCAACTCACTCATGCTGCTATCTTTACCCTACTCTACCCCAACTTCTCACAAAGCTATATCATTGCCGAACCAGGCAAGACTATCAAATTAAAAGGCGATGCCTCAACCATTAGCGAGGCCACCCTTAGCGGCACAGAACAGAATGAAAAATTATCCGACTTTCGTAAGAAGCATGCCAACGACGTAGCCACCAATCAACGCTTAGCCGCAGCACAGTTTGTGCGTGACAATGCCAAGTCCTTGGCCGCAGTGGCAGTCTTTCGCATGTACTTTGCTAACCAACAATCCACCGACCCACAAACGGCACTACAACTGCTTAAACTATTGAAACAAGCACAGCCCAAGGAAAGTGCAGTTATAAGCCTTGACCAATTCTTCCGACCCATTTTTCAGAATGGTGAAGGACAACTCTTGCCTGCGTTTACAGGACAAACGCTCGACGGTCGCAAAGTCTCATCTGCCGACTATCGTGGCAAAAATCTTATCATTGCCTTTACAGGAGCTTGGCAGAGCGATTCTCGTTCACTTTTAGTACAACTACGTCGCAAACTACAGACGCTCAATGGCAAATGGTCTTGCCTTATTGTTTCACTTGATGTCGACCGCAACTTATTACGCTCCAATTTGCGTAACGACTCTATTACCTATCCCGTCATTTGCGACCGAAAAGCCTTCGACTCACCTTTGATCAATCAATTAGGCGTACACTATGTGCCTTCATTGATGCTGATTAACGCCCAAGGGCGCATCATACAGCGCGATGTAACTCAAGTACCAGACGCAAGATTTTAATTCTTTTGTTGACGAGTTGATGGGATAACCAGTTGACGGGTAAGTTTCTCTTTCTCCATTTCATCAACCCATCAACAAAAAGGAAAAACTTACTCCTCAACTCATCAGCCCAAAGAACCCCTCGTCAAACTAACAAAAACATATACGCTATGCTCTCCACCATTCATACATCAGCAGTTAACGGACTCACGGCAATGCCCGTCTTTTTAGAGGTGAATGCTACCACTTTGCCCGAACGACAGGAAAGCAAGCCTATTTTTATGATGGTGGGATTGCCCGACAACGCAGTACGCGAAAGTCGCCTACGTGTTGAAGCAGCCTTAGAGACAAGCCGCCTAACAATTCCGCACCAAAAGAAATATACGATCAACTTTGCTCCTGCTGATGTGCGCAAAGAAGGGTCAGGCTACGACCTTCCCTTAGCCATTGGTTTGTTAGTAGCTGCTAAAAAGTTGCAATGCGATGCTTTAAGCCGTTACGTTTTTGTGGGCGAATTAGGACTTGATGGTTCAATACGTCCCGTAAAGGGCGCACTATCTATTGCTATCAAAGCACGCGAACAAGGCTTTGAAGCCCTATTTGTGCCTAAGGAAAACGAGCGTGAAGCTGCTGTCGTCAACAAGCTCAAAGTATATGGTGTGAGCAGTCTGATTGAAGTAGTTGCCTTCCTACAAGGAGGCCTACAACTTCAGCCCGTAGTAGTCAACACACGCGAAGAATTCTATGCTGCCCAAGCACAAGCAGGCCCTGACTTTGCTGACGTAAAAGGACAAGAGACCGTAAAGCGAGCCTTTGAAGTGGCAGCCGCAGGCGGACACAACATCATACTCATTGGTTCCCCTGGTTGTGGCAAGAGTATGATGGCCAAGCGTCTTCCTTCTATTTTACCTCAACTTACATTAGCTGAAAGCCTTGAAACCACACAAATTCATTCCGTGGCGGGTAAGCTCGGCAGTCAGACTTCCCTTATTGCGCAACGTCCCTTCAGAGCACCTCACCACACCATTAGCGACGTAGCACTGATTGGAGGCGGAACGGTATATAAGCCAGGCGAGATTAGTTTGGCTCACAACGGTGTACTCTTTTTAGATGAGTTACCCGAATTTTCACGCACAGCCCTCGAGACGCTGCGTCAACCACTTGAAGACCGCGAGATAACTATCTCACGGGCCAAATACTCCACTACTCTCCCCTGCTCCTTCATGTTAGTAGCCTCCATGAATCCTTGTCCGTGTGGCTATTACAACGACCCCAACCACCACTGCACATGTACCCCTACCCAAGTACAACGCTATAAGAGCAAAATATCAGGACCGCTACTCGACCGCATTGACATACAGATAGAAGTAGCTCCCGTCTCCGTTACCGAATTGGCACGTGCCCCTAAGGGCGAACCAAGTGCCTCAATTCGAGAGCGAGTAATTGCTGCGCGTGCCATACAGACCGAACGTTATAAAAACGAACACGGCGTACACTGCAACGCCCAAATGTCGCGCGCCATGATTGAACAATTTGCACAATTAGACGCTGAAGCAGCCCAATCCCTACAAAGAGCCATGCGACGCCTCGACCTCTCAGCGCGTGCCTACGACCGCATACTCAAAGTGGCACGTACCATTGCCGACCTCGATGCGTCGCCCCAAATTGCTGCACGCCACATTAAGGAAGCCATTGGCTACCGAAGTCTCGACCGTGGAGACTGGGGAGAATAAACCATGCACTGCAACAAATTGCAATTTATCTAATACATATACTTTATAAGTGAGCAAAAAGCAAGTCAACCTACCTTACAAATAAAAATAAAAGCAGTCAACTAAAATCGTTAAACCATAGAGACTTGTCGTCCACCTCCAAGTGGACGACTGTTCTTTGTGATTAAACGATTTTGTTTTAACCTCTCCAATCTTTATTTGTAAGGCAAGTTGACTCTTTTCAAACTTATTCTTAATCATCGTTGACTCGTCCAAAATAGATTATTTCCTTCAAAAAGCTTCATTTACATACTTTTCTGTAAATTTGCCCTCACAATACTAATACATTATCTAATACACGCTAATGACACCTTATCTAAAACAATGGTTGCTGGCCTCAGCACTATTACCTACCGCACTCTGTGCGCAGGTGGCTGTCGACCGCAGCAAATATCCCGACTATTCTGACAAGGTTAATCCTGACCCTTCACTCATGCAAGTGAAAAGGAGCAGCACTCGTGCCACAACGACACGTCCCGACCACGTGAATAATGCCGACACAAAGTACTTTCCTCCCGTCATCTACCAAGCAGGCGGTTCGTGCGGCTCTGCCTCGCGCATTTGCTATATGTTCTCACACGAGTTGAACTCGTTCCGCGACTTAGACGGAAAGAACGCTAAAAACTATTACCCCTCTCACTTCGTTTGGCTCCTAACCAATGGCAACTCTGGTAAGGACGCGTTTGTGCAGTTTGTAGGTGTACCTTCGGCCGAGACCTATGGCGGACAGACCTATTCAAAGATTTTTGGTAGCCAAGATACTTCGTCTGATTGTTTCGGTTGGATGACAGGCTATAAGAAATGGTATGAAGCTATGTTCAATCGTATGCTCAAACCCGTTCACTTCACCGAGAACTTGGGCACAGAGGAAGGCCGCGAAGCCTTAAAGAATTGGCTTTGGAATCATAATGGCGACACCGACTTCCACTCGGGTGGCATTGCGGGCATCGGGTGCGCATCGAAAGGACTTGAGAATACGACAATAGGTAAGACTCCTACGAACGACGAATTGGGCGTGACGGGTAAGTATTACCTCAAGAAGTGGGGCACCACAACCGACCACGCCATGACCATCGTAGGTTACGACGACCGCATTGAGTTCGACATCAATGGAAACGGCATCTATGGCGAAGCCTCAGCCGACGAACGCGGTGCTTGGATTTTGGTCAACTCTTGGGGCAAGGAATGGGGCAACGATGGCTTTGTTTACGTGCCATACGCTTATGCAGGTGCCACTTTTAATGCAAATGGAAATTTTACGGGAAATTGGTGGACCCCCGAAGTATACCGCGTACGCAAGAACTATCGTCCGCTGCGAACGATTAAGGTAAATATGGACTACAACCGCCGCTCCGAACTTTACTTAATGGCAGGCGTTTCGAGCGATGTCAATGCCACCTCGCCCGAAAAGTCACAAGCCTTCGAGCACTTTAAGTACGCTGGCGACGGCAATTATGGCAATACCGACCCCGCCCCCGAAGTGCCTATGTTAGGTCGTTGGGCCGACAATAAGTTGCACAGCGAACCTATGGAGTTTGGTTACGACTTGACAGACTTAAGCGCAGAGTTCGACCAGAACGAAGACCTTAAATATTTCTTTATTATTAAGACCAAAAGTTCGGCCATTGGCGAGGGACACATTTATAATGCCTCTATCATCGACTATGCTAATGACCCTGAAGGACTTGAAATTCCTCTCAACGCCCAGACTGTCAACGTGCTAAGCCAAGGCGACCAAACGGTACTGAGTGTTGTCGTTCCAGGGCGTGGCATCAAAGCACCGCTCAATGTCAACATTGCCAACAACCGCTTATCATGGAGTGCTCCCAAGCTTTCGAACTATACGCTCACGGGCTATAAGGTAGTAAAGAACGGAACTACCCTTGCCACGCTCGACAAGGCCACTACCCACTACGACCTCCCCACCGATGCCACAGGCAACTATGGTGTTATGGCCGTTTATGGCGACAAGGAGTCGAGTCTCATCACGGCTAGCGTACCAGTGCCCTCACTTGACTACAATCAATGCATCAAGATGGAGCACAACGGACTTACACTGCCCAATGTATTCACGTCTAAGTACGACAAAGCCACGATTGAGTTTTGGATTCGTCCACAATCTCTCGCCAATTGGAATCAAAGTGCTGGTCCTGGTTGGGGTACCTTTATGTTCCACGCCAATGCCAACGGCACTTTCACGGCAGGTTGGGACACCTCTAACCGTCTGAACGCAACGGGTGTCTTAACTACAGGCCGCTGGACACACATTTCCTTAGTCGTTGACGGCAACAAAATGACGGCTTATGTCAATGGTTCACAGAAAGGAACAGTCACCTCAAAGTCTTACAGTGGCATAGGAGGCTTTGGCGATCTCGTATTCTCAAGCAATGGCACGCAGAACGACCAGCACGCCTTCTACGATGAAATCCGCATTTGGAAAAAGGCACGCACCGCAGCCGAGATTAAGGCCGACTACAAGCAACAATATGCTACAGGCTTACTACCCTCCCAACTCATCGCTTACTATCGTGGCGACCTGATTGAACAAGACGGCAACCGCCTGCTGCGCGACCTCACGCCCAACGGCCACCACGGCACCTTTGCGAATGCTAACTTTTCACTCAATAGTGGTTACGCTCAGACGCTGAAATATGCCACCACTACTCAGGTGGCCATTGAGCAACCCTCCGTACCCATTACGACAGGCCAGTCCGTCACACTTCAGGCCACGGGTTCTACCAACATTCAGTCACTGCGTTGGACGGCCGAAGGCGCAGACGTAAAAGACCTCGTATGCACCGCCCCAACGCTCACTTTCAACCAAGCTGGCGAGCAACAAGTGAAGGTCGTTGCTACCGACGTTACTGGGGCTGAGACAGAAGCTACTATCACGCTCAACGTGACTGCCGCAACTGCCCCATCGGCCGAGTTTAAGTCAAGCAAAACGAACGTACCCACGGGCGACCGCGTCACTTTCATGCCTACCCAGATGAAGGACGGCTATCGCTACCATTGGACGTTGCAAGGAGCTTCTACCACCTCGTCTGACCAACCTTGCGTCACCGTGTCGTATGCCGAGAGCGGCAGCTATCAAGTGCAGCTTACCGTAACGAACGCTGTGGGCCAAAAGGCTACGACCACACAGACCGTCAACGTAACGCCCGTTGCTCCCCAAGCTGCCTTCGATATTGAACCTGCCGTAGTAATGAAGGGCGACGAAGTATTCTTGACCGACCAATCGCTCTATGGTGCTGAACATAGCCGCTGGACGCTCGTTAGTCCACAGACGGCCATGCAGGGCGAAGGCGCACGTATCAGTTTCCGTCCTTCCGTCCCCGGCATCTACGACGTTACGCTGCGAGCCTCCAACACTGCTGGCAGCAGTGAAACAACGCAGAGCCATGCCTTAGTCGTATGCAATGCCGATAGCAAGTCGGGGCTCAGCTTCATGCCCGCAGGTTCTGCTCGCGTTAACCTCACAAGCGTACCGCTTACTACTGGACAGGACATCTTCACCATTGAATATTGGATGAAGCCCAACTCGCTACCCGCCGTATGCAACGGCATTGGCGAAAGCACTTCTACCTTCCAATTGCAAACGGTTTCGACAGGACAAATGCGCCTTTACATCAACGGCAAATATGCCAAATCAGCCAACGGCTACGTCGTTCCCAACGAGTGGCACCACTATGCCGTCACTTACTACAGAGGCTACGTCTGCTTCTATCGCGACGGTATACAGATCAGCCGCAGTTCTGTCAACGGTACATTCCCCTCTCTTAGTAGCTTTAGCTTAGGTAGCACAGACGCTCCGATGTGTGGTACGATTGACGAATTCCGCGTTTGGAACGGCTTCGCCTATAACGAGTACGATCTGAAGCCTATGCACGACAATAGCATCGCTCCCTTATCGGCCGAGGACGTGATGTCAGCCGAAACGGCAGGCTTGAAGGTGTACTATCAGTTCAATCAGAACGGAGGCAACGTCGAAGACCTCACCTCTAACCACAATACAGGCCTTCGCGTAGGCTTTGGTCCCGACGGCGATGCTTGGGGCGAGTCAAAGGGCGTGTTTGCGCTCAACTTTGACGGCGGTGCCACCGACGTTACGGCAGAGCATTTAAGCAACACACGCGCACCGTTCGAGACAACGGGCAAAGAGTTTAGCGAGGCTTACTCAGGTCGCTTCATGACACTGAAAGCATGGCAGTTAGAGAACATCAATGCGGAGAAGTACAACACTGGTGCCCACATTGATACGCAGCGCGACAAATGCTTTACGATCACCACTGGCAACGATGGCTTTGAAAGTCTATTAGAGAATCACAAAGTCTACCAGACCATCACCCTGCCTGCAGGTGCCTACGTCTTTGCCGCCAACTATGGCAATTATGAAGGCCAAGCCGACAACTGCTACCTCGTAGCAGCCGAGGGTACTACCCTACCCGACACCAAAGCACTCGACGCGTCGTCTATTGCCTACAAAGCCATGGCGAGCAAGGGTGAAGTGAGTCAAAACCGTCTCTTCTTCATTCTCTCCGAACCAACCACACTCAGTCTTGGTCTCTTAGCCAACATGAGCGGTCAACAATGCTTAAGCATCCAGTCATTCACCTTGACGCACTATCAGCTCTCTCCCATGGAGGGCTTAACGAGTGGCATTAACACCGCCCCCATTGATACCCCTGCAAGCCTCAACGCTGCCCCCGCCATTTACGACCTCAGCGGTCGCCGCGTCAGCATTCCTGGCAAGGGCATCTACATCATTGGTACAAAGAAGGTAATTCGATAGATTTTTTTGAGTAAACGAGTTGACAAGTAAGTTTGTTTATAGCCCAAAAGGTAACTTACCCGTCAACTCGTTTACTCGTTTACCCATTTACTCATCAACTCAAGAACTTGTCACCCCGTCAACTCTCATATTTTTTCGTACAAATATTGCACAATTCAAAAAATACTTGTACATTTGCAATCGCAAAAGAGGCACAATACGTGTCATGCCATAGCATTTTGCATCGGACTTGTAGCTCAGTTGGTTAGAGCAACAGACTCATAATCTGGAGGTCCCTGGTTCAAGCCCAGGCTGGTCCACTTTAGAAATCAAGCAGTTACGACAAAATCGTAGCTGCTTTTTCTTTTTCTTGGAAAACAATGGGAAAACACATTGCTTTTGAAAACTCCTTGATTTTTCGATATACTTGGCATCATATCATTCCAAGTAAAGCATGTAAACAAGGTTTCTCTGAATATCAGAACAACGTGGGAAAACAACGATTCCACTAAATTACATAAGCCATAAGACTTCATTTTCGAGTTTTATGGCTTCTTTGTTTTTATGTCATCACCCACCTTGAACACATTCTTTTTTTTCTTCATAAAAACATGCTTTTCCGTTAACGACTGCTAAGAAACCATACATAAAAAACTCTATCAGTTTTTGGCGAATAGCACCTGTAATGTTCCTTTACACCAAACAAACTACCTTTGCCCACGGATTTCCAATCACGGAATTTCAAAGATGGTTCATGAGCCAACAACAGATGTGTAATCGGGATGTCAGGAAGTACAACTGACAAACCACAAAGCAAGAATAGTATGACAAGACTCGTTACAATAGAACAATTGTTAGAGAAGCCTGTCTGCATGATGTCGGGAGAAGAATTTGTCCTGCTCCTTCAAAATGCAGAGAAAGGAACGGCAAAGGCACCTGCCGAGGTGGTACCAGAGAAACATTATGAGTATGGCATTGCTGGAATAGCCAAGATATTCGGTTGCAGCATTCCTACGGCTAACCGTATCAAGAAAAGCGGTGTCATAGACCCCGCCATCACTCAGGTTGCTCGCAAGATAGTGATTGATGTGGAACTGGCTTTGGAACTTGCCAAAAAAGCAGGTGGCTTTGCGTCTATCAGAAAGTAGTATGGAAGAAGATTGGAAAGACTACCTATCCACTGATGCTAAGGGGAACACTTTGAAGACCATCAGCAATCTTAGGATGATTTTCACACATGATGAGAATCTCCGTCAGATTCGCTTTGACACCTTCTGCCAAGACGACATCTCCTTTTCTCCATTGTTCTGCAACGTCAATGGGAACAAGGTAGATGAAGAATCCGTAGGGAAGATTCAAGACTACTTGGAACAGAACTATGACTTGCGACTTACCCAGAACAAAGTGTTCGAGATGTTGAAGACTACCGCTTCTGAGCGCAATTTCAACCCAGTTCAAGATTATATCCGCAAAGAGGAATGGGACGGCACACCTCGCATTGAGACTGCCATCATCGACTATCTTGGTGCAGAGAACACTCCGCTCATCAGAGAACAGACTAAGTTGTGGTTTGTGGCAGCTGTTGCTCGTGCCTTTGAGCCTGGTTGTAAGTTCGACAATGTGCTCACTTTGCCAGGGCCACAAGGTATTGGCAAAAGTACATTTTTTAAAGTCATAGGTGACAGATGGTTTAACGACTCTTTCTCTTTCGCAAGTGGCGATAAGGAAAAGGTTGAGACTATCACGAATGGCTGGATTATCGAGATAAGCGAACTGAACGGTATGAAACGAGCCAACGATGCAGAGGCGGCAAAGGCTTTCCTTAGCCGTCGTAGCGACTGTATGCGTCCTGCCTATGGGCGCAAACCTATAGAGTACTTGCGCCACAATGTTTTTGCAGCCACCACAAACGAGACCAACTTCCTGCAAGGCGACAATGGAAATCGCCGTTGGTGGATAGTGCCAGTTCAAGGCAATGGTCACGTTTCAGATTGGCTCTCAAACTTGCAATCTGTAGTTCACCAACTATGGGCAGAGGCATACACCTATTATAAGAAAGGCACGAACCTCTATTTGTGTCCAGAATTGGAGGCAAAAGCGAACGAAGTGCAAATGTGTCATTCAAACATTCTCAACGACCCTATCCTTGATGACATCAAGCTCTACTTGGAACGTCTTGTTCCTAAGGCTTACGACACATGGAGCATCCCCATGCGTGCTGCCTATCAGAAAGGTGCATATACCGAAGCAACACCTAACAGCAAACCAGAGGTGCTGCTAAACATGGTATGTGCAAGACAGATTATCGAAGAGTTGCCCAACGACCTTGTACGTAGGAATCTTGCCAAGTACACAGCCCAGTACATCAACCGCCTCATGTCATTGGTGGACGGATGGGAGCGCAGCGAGCAGGAGAAGGTTAAGGGATTGCACCCTTCATACTGCGACAAGACGGGACGGGCGAAGCACCCATGGGTGAGAATAAGTGTTCAACAAGAAGAACAAAAGGGAAAAGAAGAAAATTGGCTGTCAGAACTACCATTCTGACCATCTCCTTTCTTTTATTTCATGTCCCTTTGTCCCAAATATACTTACAAAAAAAGAAAAAAATGGAGTATTGGGCAAACAAAGGATTTGTGGCTTCAACCGAGGGACAACTTGGGACATACGCTTGGTTGGTATTGCGCTCACCAACGGTATCCACCGCTATCTTTCGATGGTGTGAGGAATGAAAATCCTTTTCCCTTTCTTTTCGTCAGCAGTCAATCTTAGCAGATATGCCATCACCAGAGTCCGCACCTACGTTAGCCGTAGTTTTTCGGGAGGTCTAAACAAGAAGTACCAGTGTCAGACGGTTTGCTTCGCTTGCCGCTTCCTACTGGCATCCTTGAATGTTCGCTGGCTCACATTGGCATTCCTTTTATATCAGAGTTTCAACTTTCAACAACGCATTTACAATGACAGAAGATAAAAACAACAACACGGAGAAGACCTCGCGTAAAAGACCTCCAAAGGACAGACACATTGATGTCCGTTTTACAGAAGACGAGTTTAACCATGTATTGAAGAACGCCCAATTGTCGGGAAGAAGCAAGAGCATATATCTCCATGACATTGCCCTTGGCCACAAGCCTTCCCTACCCATGACCACAGAGCAACAGGAAGCCTTGAAGGGATTGACTGGTGCAAGGGCGGAACTGGTCTACATACGCAATGCGCTTCATGCCTTGCCTCAAGCAGAGCGGAAGAAGCTCTTCAAAAGGGCAGACTTCATGGAACGTTGGCTTCAAGGTGTCAACGACATCATCAGGGAATGGAGCAACATCAGGAACCGATTTATAGAAATGATATGATAGCAAAGGCATCAGCCATTCAGCATGGTCAGGCAATGACCAATTATGCGACAAAGGACAACCGTGCAGACATCGTTAAGACCAACCATCTTAGCGAGGGTCTTCCTCCTATGGGTATGTGGGACGAAATGGTTCTGCACCAGTCTATGTTCAAGCAGAAGTATTCCAAGAAGCCTATTGAACTTACATCCATACGTTTTGAGCTTTCCCCGTCTGAGGAAGAAGCACGAAAGTGGAACATAGAAGATTGGCAGAGATGCCTTGATGAGTTCATTCATGAGATAGACCATATCTCCAAGGTGAGCCACATAGGCAAGAGAAAAGGCAAGGCTGCTACATCGGTCAAACCAACCAATATTTCCAATTCTCAGTATTTTGCCGCCCTTCATCGTGATTCCAAGAGTGGCATTCCTCACTTGCATCTGGTAGTGAACCGCATTGATATGGACGGCAATCTCAATGATGTGAAGTTCATCGGCGAGCGTGCTGTAATGGCAGCAAAGGTAGTCAATCAGCATCATGGATGGAAAGACGCAATGGATATTCGTGAGAAACGCATTGCGAAGATAACCAATGCTTGTCTGGACGTGCTGCGTTCCATGTCTGCCTTTGACTGGAACGTATATGCCGACAAATTGAGGACAAAAGGATATGACATTGAGTTAATCCGAGACAAGACAGACCAAGCCAAGGTGCATGGCTATCGCTTTAAGTTTGGCAGAAGCACCATCAAAGCTTCAGAACTGGGTGTGGGTAGAAGCCTCACGGTATCGAAAATAGAAAATACTTTTCGTAGGCTGAGCCCACAGCCAACACCTGTTGCAGTTGGTCAAAGACCTGCTTCATCCGTTCCAAGCACTACCACAATGGACAGCCAAAATGCGGCAGTTTCAAGTGGTCGGTCTCGGACAGTCAATGATGGCAAACTTGTCCTTCCTGCCAGATTGAGGAAGATTATTGAAGTCGATGGTGAGCGTTTCAATATAGTCATGCCGAGAACTGCATACGACACAATGAACAGTTGTATCGAAGTCCCTGAGAATGGCTCTGCAAGCCACAATGACATTCTGAATGTGGCGATGCTGCTTTTTATGAACTACCTTGATGCTGCCACCTCTATGTCGGAGTCATGTGGTGGCGGTGGTAGTCCTGGTAGTGGTTGGGGACGTGACAAGGACGAGGATGACCGTGACTGGGCGAGACGCTGCGCAAGACAGGCAAGCAGTCTCTGTAAGCCGATAAAGAGAGGCATGAGACGATAACTTTCAAACATAAACGATATGGGAAGAAACAAGAAAGATGCCACACAGGATGTGCTTAATCTGTACAATCAGATGCAGGAAGACGAGAACATAGAGAGTGGCAAGGACGAAATCAAAGTAACTCTCGAAGAAATAGAATCTGCCAAAGAGGTACTCACTAAAGTCAAGGAGGAACTGGACAATGCCTATCAAAAGTTGGAATCAACAAGAATAGCTCTTGTTGCTGCCCAAGAGAGTACGGACAACATCGTTGGCGGAGTCTGCAATGCCATTGTCAAGGCAGAGCGAAGCAACCTCAAAGTTGGTATCAATGATGAAGGACTTGCCCAGTTGAACGAGCGGAACGATGCCGCCATTTCAGCCTTCAAGCAAGCACTTAATGAACATGAGAAGCGGATAAACGCTCTATTCGCTCACCAACAGATGGAACTTAAACGCATCCGAAATGTTGAAGAAGGTGCTTACTTCAATGGCCGCACTTATGCATGGATGTTCGGCTTGGCATTTGCTAGTTGGGCAATTATCTTTGTAGAAATCACTATTTGGATATATTGCTGTCCGCTAAAACTTTTCATACAAAATAAATTAGGGCTGACACTTCTCACGAAGTATCAGTCCTTTTAGTTACCTTTGTTTTTTGAAAATATTAATTCAAGTAACTATGAACAAAGGTACACATTTTATCGGACAGCCGATGTATGGGCAGCTAATAAAATTGCTCAGCAAGGAAGAAATTCTCAAATTCAGCCGCGAACATAACGGAGAACGCTACGTGAAGCACTTTGACGCCTACCAGCATCTGGTCATTATGCTTTACGCCGTCATCAAGAGATTCGACTCGTTGCGCGAGATTACCGACTCCATGTTTCCCGAGGCACGCAAACTTGCCCATCTTGGCATAAGGACCATGCCAAGGCGCAGTACATTGTCGGACGCCAACGTCCGCAGGCCCGAAGCCGTGTTTGAGGACACATACCGCAGCCTGTATGTCAGATACAAGGATGAGCTTTCCTCGGACAGCCGAAACCGGCAGGTTCCCTCATGGCTCACCCGTCTGCAAATCATTGACTCCACTACAATAACCCTATTCTCCAACCTCATATTCAAGGGCGTGGGAAGGCATCCCAAGACGGGGAAGAAGAAGGGCGGCATAAAAGTGCACACCAACATCCACGCAAACGAGGGCGTACCGTCTGACATCAGGTTCACATCTGCCGCAACCAATGACGGTTTCATGTTGAAATCCGCGAATTATAACGATGGAGACATCGTTGCCATGGACAGGGCCTATATCGACTACTCAAAGTTTGAGGAACTTACCAATCGTGGGGTCATATACGTGACAAAAATGAAGAAAAACCTTGTATATGAGGTTCTTTCTGACATGATGTATATGTCACCATGCGGTCTTATGGAATACAGAGTTCAAGTCGTAGAGTTCAAAAAGCATATAAAGGACGGGGAGAATATCAGACACAAGGCCCGCATTGTCACTTACGTTGATCTCACGAAGAAAAAGCCGAAAGTCATATCGTTGCTCACAAACGACATGGACATGGATATGGAAGATATTATTGCAATATACCGCAAAAGATGGGAAATTGAGCTGCTATTCAAGCAGTTGAAACAAAATTTTCCACTTAGATACTTCTATGGAGAGAGTGCCAACGCCATCAAGATACAGATTTGGGTCACCCTGATAGCCAATCTTCTTCTGATGATCATACAAAAACGTATTAAACGACCTTGGAGTTTCTCTGGATTGGCTACAATAATAAGAATCATGCTCATGTATTATGTGAACTGCTACACTTTCCTTGAAGAGCCTGAAAAAGATTGGGCAAAAATGATTCAAGAGGCTAAGGAAATACCTCCTGAACCAAGTCTGTTTGATTAGAGGGGGCTTACTTTTGGGAAAAACAGACCCGAAGTCCAGTTTTAAAGGACTTCGGGCAGGGTTTTTATGCTCTTTGGAGTTTTAGCGGACAGCAATAATTTGGATATGTATCAAACTGTTTTAGCAAACTCAAAACATCAGAATTATGACAGACAATGAATACAGAAAGACAAGAAAAGCAGCTGTCGATGCCCTTATCTACTGGGCAAAGACAGGCATGAGACAGTTCTCCATGCGTGACGCTGTAAACAACCATCTGGAGGCAAGCGGTGCAAACCGCCCCTCCATCGGTTGCACCGAAGCCATCCTCGCTCGCAGAAAAATAGCAGCCAATCGACTTGCGATTGACTGCTTATATGCTTTGTCCAAAGATGAACTATCCAAGGTAGATAGGGAGTTGGAAGATATTGTGGAAAATGTTCCGAAGTACGGATGCGTAATGAAGAGGTAGAACAACAAAGAGACCTCTCATTTTTACGCCCCTCATTTTTGGGGTCTAACATCGTATTCAATAGTCAGCTTCGTCCGTAATTGAGGTGACGGCATCTTCTGCATCGTCTATATCACCAAAACGATTTCCATAGGAGTGTATATTGTCCATCGTGCTTTCTGCGTCTGAAGCATAAGACTGAATGTTACTAAGCTTTTCTTCAAGTTCTTCAATTCTTTCATCCTTTTCGGATAATTGTTCCTGAAGTTCAGATACTTGGTTCTGTAAATCGCAAATTTTGTCACGCAAGTTCTCTTTGGACTCGCTGCAGGATGCACAAACAAGTGCTATGAATATAAGTGCTATATGTCTCATTTTGATGAAAGGTAATATTGGAGAATTATCGTCTAAGGAATTTTATAGAGTTCGATTTTACATCGTTTGACACAGTTCTTTATTCACAACCCTGTCTCTAAACAACTTCGTATTAGTAAAACATCGTGAGATATTCTGTACCAGTTCCAAATAATTGTCTCTGCCATCATTCCATTTGTGATAAAATGGTTTGACGGATATACAGTTTTCATGTTCAAAGACAGTATTGAGCAGAGTCCTGTCTGAGTTCCCACAGGAATGTCCCATAATCAGAACTTGAAACGGATTAGATGAGATAAACTCCAATAAATCGTGATAATGTCTTGTCTCCAAATACTTGATTGACTTGACATTTTTAAGCAATTCATTGTTGTTCTTGTCGAGAATGTCTTGATAGTTTTTGTCTAACTCGTCACCATACCCGAATATGATAGTCTCAGGGCGTGTCAATCCTCCATGAATATAGTTGTGAACGACATTGCTACCACCATACAGTTGTGCTGTTTTTGTATAGTTAAAGCTTAAAAGCATGATACGTTCAGGGGCTAATTTTTCATGTTCTTCTTGAAAATACTGTTTGTCATAAGGGCGGTCAAAATCAAGTCCCATATTGTCTAATGCCCTTACTCTGCCTTCTGTCGAAAAGTCATCAGGATTAAAATAGTCCGTTATGGCCTTTTGATATTCACTTTTGTATTCGCCCTCTTTTATCGTGCTAAGATACTCAACAAGTTTCGACTGAATGAATGCTAACTGTTGGTTAAGCCCTGTGATTGTGTATTCGCAACGAGGATTATTGATACTATCCTTAAGTAATTGGTAATAGTCATTCTCTATATCAACCCAACCTTTGCTTTCTATCGATTGGAGGATGGTTTCAAAGAAAGGACTACATTCAACCATAAAGGTTTCTGGATGTTGCTTTATCTCTTGAAAGACTTCACTTCCAGAATATCTTTCCTTCTGGTATAAATCCTTAAAGAAGTATGAATTTGAGGCTGCAAACACATTCCAACAGCTAAAATCACCTGTCTCTTTGATAACTAATTTGCAAAGGCAATCTTGCGATACATTGGTTGTATTGCCTATAAAGCCATAGACACGTTGGTCCCAATACCAGTTAATGAAATCCATATAACTGGTTCTGAGACCATGTGCCATGTCAAATCCGTTTCCTATAATAACAAGCCTGTTCATACTACAATACCATAGGTTTTATTTCGCTGAGTTCACTTGCTGATATACGTTCTGGAATACCCGGTCGTTGATAAAATTCATAAACTCGGGATTGTCCAAGTACTGACGGCAGAACTCTGTGTTCTCATTCAGCATATTTGCCACGACCATGAGCATTGACGAATTGAACTGCTGCTGTGCAGTTGCCTTGTTGCTGTTCTTGGCTGCATTGACAAAAGCTTCATCGCCCTTTATCCTATTTGGCAACTCGTCAAGCTGCTGTTTTGCAAGTTCGATGTTTTGCCAATTTATGCCGTTGAACTGTTCCAATATGTCGCTGAGTTTTGTCATTTCGGGCTCGCTCTTGCCACCTTTGCCTTTCCCCATGGGGATAGGTTCGATTTCTGCATCCGTATTCTCCAGCGCAATCTTGGCATCGCCCAACTTAGTCACCTGCATTTGGTCCAAGTCGATAGCTTCTATCAGTCCAGAAGTGAAGTCCTCATCCTTCAGTTTTGGCAGTTTGTGTACCAAAAGCATGAAGTAGGTGTTGAGTTTCTCCCATTCAAGGCTCTTGTATGAAGTGACAGCGGCAATAAAAGGGTAAGTCCTGAGAAATCCCTTTATGCTGCTCTTGCAGCTTATCTGCTTGTTTTCATCCAATGCCTTGAATCTGTCTACCGCAAGGTTCACTATCGGGTCCAGCTCCTGGCGGCTTACTCCATTCCAATATTTTTTATTCAGCGTGCCCACCTCATCGTCAGTATAGATGTTGGCTTCCTCAATGGCTGATATATAGTCGTTCAGCTTGTTGGGGTCGCTCTCTCTTGACAGAATGGTTGTCTTGTAATATTTCTGAAAAGCCGCCTTTATGGTTTCTTCATCATTGGCAAAATCAAGGACGAAGGTGTCTATCTTCTTGGGATGGCATCTGTTCAAACGCGACAGGGTCTGCACCGCCATTACATCTGTCAGCATCTTGTCCACATACATAGAATGCAAAAGGGGCTGATCATAACCAGTCTGAAACTTGTTTGCCACCACAAGAATGCGATAAGGGTCTTCCTCCATGTTGTCTTCAATGTCTTTTGAGGGGAACCCGTTGATGTCGGCTTCAGTCACTTGCTTGCCGTTGTATTCCTTTGTTCCTGAGAAAGCTACAATAGCCTTATACGGGCTTTTGCGCTCTTCCAACAGGCGGTTTATCTCATAGTAGAAGTCTATTGCTCGCAAAATGCCACTTGTAACGACCATGGCACGAGCCTCACCGCCCATCTTTCCCTTGTTTATGACCATGGTATGGAAGTGGTTGACAATGATAGCGGCTTTCTGATGGATTGTTTCAGGCTGTCTTTCCACCCACGCACGAAGTTTCTTCTGGGCCTGCTTCTTGTCAAACTCAGGGTCGTCTTCCACCGTCTTTACTATTTTATAGAAACTGGCGTATGTGGTGTAGTTTTTCAGCACATCCATGATGAAGCCTTCTTCGATGGCCTGTTTCATAGTGTACTCATGGAATGGCGTGTGCTCAATCTCGCCGTCAGACTTTGTATGTGGCGTACCAAACATTTCCAACGTCTTTGCCTTTGGGGTTGCTGTAAAGGCATAGTAGTTGGCATTCTTCACCATCTTGCGTCCTTCTATGATGGCATTGAGTTTGTCCTCCAAATCCTTGCCGTCGGTTGCAACATTGCCCGACAGTCCCATATTCATCTTGGCAGACAAAGAACCATTCTGGCTACTGTGTGCCTCGTCTATGATGATGCCAAACCTCTTGTCCTTCAAATCTGTCCCTATTGTCTCCAGTATGTATTGGAACTTATGGACGATAGTGATGATTATCTTCTTTCCGTCCTTTAGCGCATCTTTCAGCGTGGCTGACGAGTCTGCCCATTCCACGATGTTTTTGAGCCTTTTGAAGGCATTGATGTTGTCGCGTATCTGTGAGTCGAGATTTATTCTGTCGGTAACGACTATCACGCTATCGAGCAAAGGTGTTGTTCCGTCCAGCAGTCCCACCAGCTGATAGGCGAGCCATGTGATGCTGTTCGACTTGCCTGAGCCTGCGGAATGTTGGATGAGAAACTTCTGCCCCACACCTCCCTTGCGTGTAGCGTCAAGCATTTGGCGCACAGCATCCAGTTGGTGATAGCGTGGCCAGATGACGAGTTCCTTCTCCACATCTTTTTTCTTCCCTGTCTTCTTGTCCTTGACTCGCTTTTTCTTCTTTACGACCTGTGCATAATTCTCCAAAATGTCCGACAAAGAATGTTTGCCCAATATGTCTTCCCACAGATAGGAGGTGCGTATGCCAGTGGGATTGGCTGGATTTCCTGCGCCGCCATTGACACCTTTGTTGAAAGGCAGAAACCACGATGATTTTCCGCACAACTCGGTACACATCATTATCAGGTCGTCGTCAACAGCAAAGTGAACGGCACAGCGTTTCTTCATCAGCAAGAGTGCCGATGTATCTTCCTTGGGGTTGCGGTCGTTCTGATATTGCTTGATGGCGTTTTCTATGGTCTGGTCTGTATAATGGTTCTTTAGTTCCATAGTCATGATAGGCAGACCGTTCAATGAGAGCATCACGTCAATGCTGTCGGTATTGTTTGCGCTGTAGAACAGTTGTCGGGTGACGCAGAAGATATTCTTATCGTAATACTTCTTTGCCGTAGGGTTCAGTTCCGACGGCAAAGGATAATACATATCAAATAGTTCACTGATATATCGGAAACCTTTTCGGAGTACATCCGAAACGCCACGCTTGGTGAGCTCTGCCGAGAGGCGTGTGAAGAACTTGCGCTCCTCATTGTCATTGGCAAAGCATCCCGTGCTGACGGCCTTTTCCTTCTGTGTGGAAAGAAAGAATCGCTTTACACGTTCCGTATCAACTCCGTACTGCTTCTTGTAGTCGTCAGACACGCCTTGCTCATACCCCTGCTTGTCGCGGAGGTATTCTACAAGGATTGTTTCAAGACCTTTCTCTGATATATCTGTTGGCATAATAATACTCCTTCTTATAATTCTGTTTTCAGTTCATTATACAAATCCACTGGACCGAGATGCCAGTATTTTGTGCTCTCGGTCGACAGTTTCTTATATAGCTTTGAGCGATATATGCGGTTTAGGCATTCTTGAAGCGAGAATCCATAGTCGTCGTGGAGGTATTCCACGAGCCAGCTTACTTTTCCTGGCAGTAGCAGGTGGAGGTTGTTTTGGTTTATCTGGAACATATCACTATTCTATTTTTCTTGATTCTACGAAATGCAAGGCTGTCAGTGCCTTCTCCGTGTGGAATAGGTACTGGTCTACGAGTTTGTAGGTTTTGAGTTCACGGATTAGCGTGTCTACGCTGATGGCTCCTGACTCATACAGCCCAAACTGGAAATACACTCTATCGTTGGCTACTGGGCCATACACGATGTCGTAGTCGTGGGTAAACTCTTTTTGGGTTCTGTTTGCCATGACAAACTGTGCCCATTCCTCGGTCGGTTCGGTGAATATGAGGCTCTTGAACTCTTCTAACTTTTCGGCATCGAACTCGTATATGTTTACATAGCCGTGTGTAGCTTTCTTTTCGAGCATACGCCGCTCCACCCATTCCTCGGCTTGCTTTTCTGATGTCGTGGTGTAGAAACCTTCGCCATAGTCGAGCTTGCGGTTTGGCTGGAGTATCTTGGGATGCTCTACCATTTCCAGACTTCCGTGATATATCTTCATGCTTCTTTCTTTTTTCTGATGTCAATAAACTCGTCTATCTCTGCTATCAGCCACTGCCGCCCTTGTGTGTGGAGCGGCTCAAAGCATTTGCTTAGATAGTCTGTCACGCCATACTTGCCGAATAACTCCATCACTTCTTCGCCTGTCAACCCCTTGGCGGCTCTGTATTCTTCTATGCAGAACGCCACGAAGAAGGCGATGTCTTTCTCTTTCTTGCTCATTGCTGTGCCCTCCTTATTGTTTTGTTACACATAACTGCCCCGTTACGGCATCACTTATCAGTCGTTGTTTAAACTCCTTCAAGTAGTCTATCTCTCGCTGAAGGTCGGACATGTACTGGTCTATCTTCTGGAGTTTCTCGTCTATGTAGGCGACGATGGCTTGCTGCTCTTCTAAAGGTGGAAATATTGCATAAAAAGAGAATAGGTCATCAGTGTATAAGCGACTAAATCCATCACCGACCCCTGAAGCCTTCCTGTCAAATGCTGTACGATACATCTGTGTCCCAAATAGGGTTACAATATATCTTGGGTCGGCAGAATCTTTACATTTGTAAACTGCATAGTCTGAGCTGACGACACCTTCATAATCGGATATAGCAAAAAGTCTTGCCTTAAAACGATTGAAAACTATATCTCCTTTGTTGACGATTTTACAACCGACAAACGAAGCACTTTCCATTGTCTTGTTTTTTTTCTCCGAGGAAGGTATTATGCCTGTTTCCTTTCCCAAGGATAATGGCATTTCTTTACCTAACACGGACTTATCTTTTGACTCTGTAAAGATGAATTTTACTCTACGCAATGTCCAATGCTCCGGAATCTCCCCAATCCAAGGAATCCCCGAATCTTTCATTTTTACATTCGGGTTCAGTCCTTTGGTAACAACATTTGCAATCTCTGATTGCTTTAAGCTGTCAAGCAGCTCTCTCTCTCTCTTGCGGAAACATATTGCTCAATTTTAAGGGTTTTATCTTTCAAATAGTCAACTATTGCTTGCTGCTCGTGCAGGGGTGGAATTGCCAAGAATTGATTACCAAATACTGGAAATTTAAAGTCCGAAGACCGTTCACGAATCCCCCTATATAGCGATTGTATATATCCACGTTTTGCCATCAATCTTACCAAATGGGCATAATAATGCGCATCATAGCTGCCTTTAGGTGTGCAACAATGATATACAGATGTGCATTTCCCGTCTGAATCAGAAACACCAATAGAACCAGCAAAAGCATCCATTTGATGAATAACCAAATCACCTTTTCTAACTCCTTGATAGCCTATTTCTGTAAATGATTCTGTAAAACCTGTTGTTCGCCTATTCTTTCGCAATGTCACTTCTCCATCTCTAAAGCAAGTAACAACGTCATCTATGTCACGAACTTCACGTTTTTCCTTATTGAACATATATTTAGCTCTGCGCAATCCCCAATGGCTCGGTATCTCCCCAATCCATTTCACGCCGCTGTCTTTATATGCATTGTATTTTTTCATATTGATGTGAAAGTTTTAGGGTTATACATTCAGAATATCACCGAGCACTCCTTTCAGACTGCTCTCAATGTTGTTGATGTCGGCAGTGATGTCGGCAATGGAGCGCAGTTCTACTGGCTTATAGAAATATTTGGTGAATGACAACTCATAGCCCACCACCACGCTGTCGGCGTTGTAGTAGGCATCAGCAGCGTAGGGCTTCACCTCATTCTCCATAAATGCGTCTATGCCACCAGGGTAGAGCAATGGCACTTGCTCTACGTCGCGTAGCATGGGGTCGCACTCCACTGGGCTGTCGAGTTTAGTGGGCTTGGTGTGGCACACGTCGGCACGCTCGTCTCTGCGCCCGAGATACTGGCGCACGAGTTTTATCTTTGCAGCTGGCACTTTTATCTTCATCTGGTCGAGCATGATGAACATGGTATAGTCGCCCACGGTGTGTCCGCCGAGGTACTCTTTCCATGCGTCGAGCACTCGCTGGAGCAGTGCCACGTCTTCCGCCTTTTTCAGTTCGGGCAGCGTGATGTTTTCTGGATTCTCGTACACTATGCGCAATGGGCGTTCTACGGTCACTTTGTAATAGCCAAACTCCTTGTTAGGGAAAATCTTGCTTTGCTCCGTTTCTTTGAAGTCTGTGAGCAACTTGACGATAGCCTTTCTGTCGTCTTCGGAAGTTTCGCAGTTCTTCTCGCCGAGGTTCTTGCGCAGCGGAGTGCTGATTTTTGTAGCATCAATCAGTTGCACCAATCCTTTGCGCCGTTCTTCCTTTCGGTTGGTGACAATCCAGACGTACGTACCTATGCCCGTGTTGTAGAAGTCCTTTTCGGGCATGGCAATGATGGCTTCAAGCAAGTCGTTCTCAATGATATACTTGCGCAGATTGCTTGCCCCACTGCCAGCATCGCCTGTGAAAAGCGAAGAGCCGTTATGCACCTCCACGATACGAGTGCCAAGCGGTGTGTCGTCCTGCATTCGGCTGATGTTATTGGCAAGAAACATCATCTGGCAGTCGCTGATGTCGGGCAGGAAAGAAATTTCTTTTTCGTCTTTGTCGAGTATGGTAAAGCGCGAATCTGTAAACTTCGCTTTTTCCGTCTCTTTTAAACCGCGCTTCTTTAAGTCCTCCTTCCAAGGAGTGCCAAACGGAGGATTGGAAATGCAGAAGTCGTAGGTTTCGCCTGCATGACCGTCTTGCGACAGTGTTGAACCGTAGGCAATATATTCGCGCTACTGACCGCCCTCGTTATACTGGAAAGAATGTATCTCTCCAGAAATCATAAGGTCAGCCTTGCACGTGGCGTATGTGTCAGGAGCCTGTTCCTGTCCGTAGATGCTGATGGTAATGTTCTTTCCACGCTCCGCGCCCAACTCTTTGATGCGTTCCTGGGCAATGGTCAGGATGCCGCCAGTGCCGCAAGCACCGTCATAAATGCGATAGGTGGTGTCTTGCAATTGGTCAGCAATGGGCTGGACGGCCAAGTCGGCAAGCAACTTCACATAATCTCTTGGCGTAAAGTGCTCACCAGCCTCGGTCACATTATTCTCCTCGTTAAACCGCCTCAGCAGTTCCTCAAATACAGTACCCATCGTGTGATTGTCGAGCGCAGGAAGTTTCTCGTTGCCCTCGTCGTCAAGAACAGGCTTGTTGCTGAGATTTATATGGTCCGAGGTGAATTTCTCAATGATGCTGCCCAGACGTTCTGTCTCCGTCAGATTGTCAATCACTTGGCGAAGATGCAGTTTTTCCACGATGTCAAGCACATCCTTGCTGTAACCATTCAGATATTCGATGAAGTTCATCTTCAGTCGCTGAGCGTCTATTTCGCTCTGCAATGTCTTCATCGTAAACTTCGAGGTGTTGTAGAAAGGGTAGCCTGTCACATTATATAATATAGGAGCTTGGTTGTCAATATGGTTCTTGTCCAAATTCTCCTTCATGCTAATCACCTGCTTTTTGGTAGGTTCGAGCAGAACGTCAATTCTCCTCAGAACCATCATGGGCAGAATGATTTTCTTGTATTCGCTCTTGTCAAAAGCATATACAAGTACGTCTGTCGCAATATTCCAGATAAACGAAAACAAAGAGTTATATTGTGCCTGTTCCATTATTTTTCTTGTATGTTGTCAACTAAAAGGTCTTTTATGTTTACCGATAGAAATTTCGCAATATGATAAAGCAGCTCCAAAGACGGCTGTTGCCTGTTGCAGCAATACGCATTGACGGTGCTGAAACTTTTGCCAATCTCTTTTGCCAAGTCTGTTTGCGACACATCCTTTTCTACCAGAACTGTTTTGATTCTATTCAACTTCATGATTGCCTATTTGAATGTTTCGGCTACAAAGGTATAAAAATACCATGTAATTATAGCATATTTTACGATAATTATCTTATTTCTAGAGCAGAAATGCTTCTTATGATTTTCTCCTGAATTTCTCTATCAACCCCGAAATAATCCGCCTTGCTCGTTGCCACTTAGAACTACTTGACACGGAAAACTCTTTGTGGTTGATAGTGATGAATGAATCTACCCTTTGGCCAGGGTCGTACTTGTATTCTCGACCAGAGAAATGATTTACAGCACGCAGGAAAGTGGCGAAAGAGGTCTTTGAATCAAGGTGGTTGGTGCGCAGTAGTGCTGCCTTGATGTAAGCGGTCTCGTATTCATGTTCCATATCATTGAGGGCAGATAGGATTGCTCCTTTCAATGCAGACTTATCCTCTGCGATGAGGATGTCGTCGATGCTTAGCTCTTCTTGCTGAATGGTTCTGCGTCCATGCTTCCCTTTCGTATTATCAAGGGCGTTCTTTATGGTCTGTCGAAATTCTATGTCCTCTATTTCCTTACTTTGTTTTGTCCATTCTGCTTTCTTGTCAAGACCTTGCGTAACGCTGGTTTCCACAAGATTAACTATAATTGTTTTGACACTTTCACGCACGATGGAAAGTTGTTTGTCGTTAAGGCTTACTTTGCTCAATGCCGTTGCACTCTTGGGTAGTCCATGGTCAAAGCAGATATAATAGAGCGTACACATCAGCAATGTATTTCGTTCCTCAAAGATTTCTTCACGAAGACGGAAATACATTTCTGGGAGAGCATGAATGGCAGACAGCATTATTCGCTTTGATATTGTTGCAAGTTCTTCCGCTGTATGCCCTTTGCTAAAATTGAATACAGCCATTTGTATGAGGGAAGGCAACGAATCCCAAAACTCTTTGGCTGAGACATAAGGGATATAAAGATGCTCGTCATCTTCCTCACTCATATCCTTGTCAACAAGACCATATTCCCTTATCAAGATTAGGTCTTCGTTTGTTTCATTCTTATCCCTACCAATAACTTCGGAATAGAAACCCAATCGCAGATATCCAGTGAAAGCCATCATTTCATCGACAACACGTATAGCCACGGCTGCCTTTTCATCATCTGACAGAACGGTATCTGTGTTGGACACAAATAGTTTCCGACACTCAATAAGCACGGATGTAGGCACATATTTCGCAGCCATTTTGAATATGCGTTCAATTTGGCTGAAATCGTTGTGCATCATCTTCATCATATCCAATGAGAAGCGTGAGTAATCCTCTTGGTGTTCCTGCTTCCAAGAATGCACTTTGTCAAGCGCATCCCTCATGGCGTTCTTTTTGAATTCTTTAATGTCCATCTGCTATATTCCTGTTATTAGGTGGCAATTTGAGAAAACGTTTCATTCATCCAACTGCTTCAACAAGAAATCTTCCAAGGTCTTTCTGTCTGGCAACTGGAGCATATAGGTGGAAACAAAAAGTTGGTTATCCATGCCAGCAAGAGCATATTCTACCATCTTCTTTCCCTTTCGTGTGCAGAGCAATATGCCGACAGGAGGGTTATCCCCTGGCTGCATCTCATTCTCCTTGTAATATGACACATAAGCATTGAGCTGTCCGAGATTCTCATGCGAAAACTCTTCGTTCTTCAGTTCAATGATGACACCGCAATGCAGTATGCGATTATAGAATACAAGGTCGGGGTAGTAATACTCGTCATCAATAATGATTCTCTTTTGGCGAGCCTCAAAGCAGAAGCCTTTGCCTAATTCGAGGATAAACTCTTGAAGATGACTTATCAGCGCATCTTCCAAATTGTGCTCATCCACTGTTTCCTGCGCTTTCAGTCCGAGAAACTCAAAAGTGAAAGGTTGACGAATCTGTAATGCTGCCGAGTCATGCCCCTGCACCGATGGCAATGAAAGCATTTTCTCTGGATTGGCACTGATGCCTGCACGGAAATAGAGGTTGGTACTAATCTGTCGGCGAAGCTCACGGACAGACCACGTACACTTGATGCACTCCTGCTCGTAGAAGTAACGGGCAAGAGGGGCATCCACGCTCATAATCTCTCGTAGATGAGAAAAAGAAAGGCGTGAAACAATCATTTCTGGTGGTGTCTGGAATTTATGCGACACTGTCGCACAAATTGTATTAGTCTGGGCATCAGTAGATTTATCCATCAAAGGAATACGACTCTCTGATTTATTCGACAGCGTTGAATAAATTTCATTTGGAACGAATAGTCCTCCCATTTGTGGGTATAAGTTGTAGAAGTTTCGAGAAGTCTGGAACAAAGTAACATTAAGTCCTTTTCTATTCACCTGTTCCTCCAACTTCTTCAGCAACTGTGTGCCATACTCTGCCCTGTCCTTGCCGTGCTGCTCAAACTCTACGATGTAATAGCCTATGAGCCAATTACGCATGGTTTGCATACGATTGATAGCCCTTATTGCCGAAGACTGGGCTACGTCATGGGTGGACTGAATAATAAATGCCAAGTCGCTGAAAGAGTGAAGCGCATTGCTCCAATCCTCAAAAGGAAGTTCCATCCCTTCGTGAGTGTATGTTGATATTTCGTTTGCCATGTTATACCTTTATATATTGAATGTGATTATTTCTTCGTCAAAAGTTTCAGAAGCATTGCTGTTTTCTGTTCTTCCGTCATATTGTTGATGTCCTCCTCCGTTATCTTTGGCTCCAAATCAAGGAGTTTGCTATTATATTCAAACTGCGTCTCCAGAGGATACTGGGCAATATACCTATCTGTTATCGAATGATTGGTTGAATGTCCCATACTTTCGGATATATAACGCTGTTCCACACGTGCATGAGCAAGGTTTGTGCCGTATGAATGTCGGCACCACGTTCCCGATGGGCGCACTTCCCAATGAAGCACCTCTTGACAGATTTTGATGATTCTGTCCTGTACGTTGGAGTTCTCTTGTGAGATTCGCTTGCGCTTGTCTGCTTTCAATGTCGCACCTTGCAGAATCTCTGGAAATACAAAGCCATTGAGTACAGGTTCAGCGGCAATCTCGTCAAGAATCCTTTGAAGAGGTTCTATGATCGGGATAATCACCTCAGAGCCGCCCTCAGTGCGGTTTGTGGTCTTCACTCTTTTGAACTTGAAGGCTTTTCTGCCAGTATCGAAATAATATTGAGAATAGGTCAACTCTCCTGCATCGGCAAGGTTGAAACCATTACACAGATATTGGGCAAGGAACAACCCCAAGGAATAGTGTGCTCTCTCAGCATATCCGCTCTTCCAAGTGTCGGGATAGCGTTTTTCAACAAACACCCGATACAATTCTGTCATTTGCTCCACTGTAAGGTAACAATGCTTCCTCGACTCCCCTACAGGAATAGACACCAATTTCTTCTTCTGGATATTGGAGAATGGGTATTCTTGATTGGTGAGGTAGCCCAAGGAGACGCACTCGTTCCATACAGCCCGACAAGAACGGAGGTATATTCCGCGAGTTGTATTGCTAATCTTGCCGACAAGGTTTCCTGTTTCGTCTTTTACGCCATGCATCATGCCGTTGTTCCAATACTCTATGTCTTCTTTGTCAACCTTAAAACCTACAATAGGTCTGTTCCACATTATCTTCTGAAAGGACTTTAAGGCATACTCGTATGATTCTGCGGTGGTACAACGTTCACCATTATTGTCTGTAAGATAGAAATTAATCTTCTTCTCCCACACGCCAATGAAAGACGTTTCTTTCGTGGTATCTACCCCAGTAACAACAGCCTTGATGCGTTCGAGCGACAGACTATTGCCCAAACGCTCAATCATCTCGGTTTGGGCATCAAAGATAGCATCAAACTCCATCTTCTTTTCATAAAGTTCTGAACGCACTGCCTTTGCACTTAACGTGCATACTTTCGCAAAATCTTCTTCCGTAAATTCGCCAGCAACAAAACAATACCATGATTTTCGGTCTATAGTATAGCGCATAGCGACAGGAAACGTCTCCCGATCTTTCTTGGGGTGACGCTTGTCAAGGATAAGGGCATAAGTACAACTTCCGTACCTTGCGCTCTTGTAAGTAGTGTCCAGTTTCTTTGCCATTTTGCCAATAGTCTGTAGGTCTCAACTTGCCAATTATCTCAAATCTCGGAAAACAATGGGAAAACAAAACCCACCATTTCTCTTATGAACGCCCTATCTTCCTATATTTTTCGGGAAAACAATGGGAAAACAAAGACATTTTGATATGGGATTTCTTGGCATATCATAAACTGCCACAAAAGTAGCAAATCGCTGTGTATCAACGAAATTTATCAATATAAAAAATTATAAAATATCAATCTCTCAGACTCATAATCTGGAGGTCCTAGGTTCAAGCCCTAGCTGGTCCACGCTTCTATTACAGCGACTTACGCCAAGGCGTAGGCCGCTGTTTTTGGTTTATGGAAAAACACAGTTGTTTTGATAATTCCATGTTTTTTTATATCTAGAGACCTTAGGTTTCACTTCCATTTATGTTCTATAAAAATCGGGGCGACTTTCTTTTGGTGAAAACGAGCGTTTGCAACCTGTATTCACAAGTTCACTTAACTTTATAGATTGTTCTGTCATGCCTTGCTCTGTAGAACAAGACAGAAGCGTTAAAGCCAATAAAGCACTGCCTAACAATAAGTTTTTCATAATTATATTTTTTAAAGTAATCAGATCTATATTGTTATTTATCAGAAAGACTTTTTGAAATAAGATGGAGATTATGAATGCATTACAAGGTAGATTTTTTATCTTTGCGAAAGTTTAGTCATAAAATAACAATATTGGACAACATTATGAGTAAAACGTTTAATATTTATTGTGATGAAAGTACTCACCTGATACATGACGGTCACCCGTATATGTTGTTGGGGTATACAAGTATTGCCTATCCTCAAATTAAAATTGCAAAAGAGGAAATTAAGGCAATAAAAGCGAAATACAATTATAAAGATGAATTAAAATGGACTAATGTTCATGATGCCACATATAAAATATATGCAGAACTAATAGACTGGTTCTTTATGAACGATTTGGAGTTTAGAGCTGTTATAGTGGATAAATCACAAATAGATGAATCCAGAGAAGACTACACTTTCAACGATTTCTATTTTCGAATGTATTTTCAACTATTACATACTAAAGTTGATTTTGAGAATACTTACAATGTATATTTGGATATCAAAGATACTTGTAGTTCAGAAAAACTCGAAACTCTAAATAGAATCATGAGCTATAACTCTTCTATAGGCAGACTTCAGTTCATACGTTCACATGAAAGTGTTTTTATACAGCTTTCAGATATATTAATGGGAGCTATCAACTATAATTTGCGCATAGAAAAAGGTGATGTGCTTGGAAAAGTTATTGCTAAGCGTAAATTGATTGAAAAGATAAAAAGACATAGCAATATTTCCTTGAATACGACAACACCATTGTCAAGAAAAAAGTTTAATCTGTTTTTTATCTCATTAAAATAGCGCATGAGCGGATTCAACATATTAAAAGTATACCCGGAGTTACTGGATATAGTAGGTCTTAGTGAAAGAGACCGACAGCATGATTTACTAGCAATCTTTAAAAGAGACATTGAGGACAACTTCGATTTTGCGTTCCGCTCTTGGCGTATTTATCCGATAAAAGCACAAGGAGAAGCTGATATGGGAAGACTATTTAAACATTTGACTTGTGAAGAAATTATGGTGGAGTGCGAAGATGGTACGAAATATCCCAAGCGTGTATTTGAGGTCGCACGATCTCAGAGATTGCATTGGATAAACCATCATATTAAGGAAAAAACGCCTTCAAACATAGATGTATTTATGGTAGAAGAGAGAGATACAAAAAAACGTAAAGTCAAAAAGACGTACATTTACGATAAAGTTGAAAAATATATCATAGTTTTGGAGCAACAAAGAACGAATGCGTTCTACCTTCTTACCGCATATCATCTTAATAAAGATTATGGGGAAAAGGCTCTTTTAAAGAAGATGAAAAAGAGAATTTCTACACCCATATAAAAACGCAAGACCCGAGAAGCATCAAAGGCTATCGGGTCTCGAAACTCTTTCTAACTATAGATGAGCAATGCAAAGGTAATATGTTTTGTTTGATATTCCAAGAAATCTGTAGTATGATTTTAAAAATTAACATTTAAAGAATATGGACTGTAATGAAGTAACTTCCGTATAGCATCTCACGGAAAACTTGTAAAAATCCGTGAGGTTGCAAACGTTTTTCCGTGGGAAGGCATACACTTGTTGTGTATTCAAGATCTTACATTTGTTCTGATAATCAGATGCTTATATTAGTGAACAGTCTGACGAAATTATTGTAATGAACAAAGTGAAATCCGTGAGGATTCCGTATGTTAACCATCAAAGGTATCTATCATTGGTAAAATTAGAGAAGATATACAAGAAACTTCTATCAGCACCCAACTTTCACAAATCGGCATTTCTGCGTAAACAATGCGTAAACAAACTGTTTGAGTTATGGATATTCAATGGTATAGTATAATATATCAAGTGGAGATAACTCATTGATTATCAACAAAAGTTTATAATAACGAAATATCACAGACTATCATTCTATTGGTCTCATAATCTGGAGGTCCTAGGTTCAAGCCTTAGCTGGTCCACGCTGATAATCAAGCAGTTAAGCCAAAAACTTAACTGCTTTTTCTTTTATTGGTGACCTTTAAGTGACCTTTTCGAGACAAAACTCATCTCCCGAGACCTTTTGAAAATTCACGAAATGATTAGTAATTGAGCGACATTTCAATTACCAAGCGAAAAATATAGGTGGCGATTTTGTGACTCCTAGTCTCAATTGAACTAAAAGACAAAGAAAATTGCAAAATTTTGTAATATTTTTGTTTATTATTACACGTTTTATATGAATAATTAGTATTTTTGCTACATAAAATTTTCGCAAAATGGCAAAAAATGACCTCAACAGATTGAAAGTGGTGCTTGTTGAACAGCACAAAACGGCAAAATGGTTAGCAGAACAAATGGAAAAAGACCCTGCAACTATTAGCAAGTGGTGTACCAACAAAGCACAGCCATCATTAGAGACTATCAAAAAGATTGCAGAAATCCTACAGGTTAAAATGAGCGACCTTGTAAGCAACGAACAACCTTTATAATTGGACCTATAGGTCGATTTTTATATGGCAAAAGACTATAGCGAAGACCAACTAATACAGAAATCGACAGCCGAACTCTTGGAAAATGAGTATGGCTCGAAGTCTGTGTACGCTTTCGACAATGAGGTACTTGGCGAACAAGATACACTTGGATGCAAGACACAGGGAGAGGTTGTGCTGACACGTCATCTTCGCATGGCTTTGAAACGTCAGAATCCATGGATGATGGACAAGCAAATGACGGAAGCCGTGATCACTTACTCCCAAGGCTGATGAATGAAGAAATTACAGTTTAAAATTCCGATGGAAAGAACAGATTACATAGAAAAGCGTGAGGACATCATTTCGAACATCGAAACCTTGTACTCATATCTTCATGGCGAGAGCGGTGAAGACTACAAGCAATGGGCTGTTGACAAATTGAAGCGAGGCAAAAATATGGTTGTCGAGGTGATTAACGGTCATATTTGTTTTGCTCCAAGCAGATTTGTTGGCTACTTAAATAACACCCGAGAAAAGCACGATGATAATCATGGTGATGGCACTGATACTGATAAGGTTCTTAAAACTTACTACAACAAAGTACAGGACGGTCGCTTGGATTTCATTTTGCAGAAGGAATTGGCTAAATATGATGAATCTTCCGCAGAAAAGAAATACTGGATTCATAACGAAATGACCGTTGAAGATATTCTAAAAGTAGAGCAAGTGCATGTACCCATATTTCCCTTAAAAATAGAATATGACAAATTCTGGCATATTCAAATGCATCTTCCTGAGGGCAAAGGTGGAACCATCATTGATCCTAATCTAATGTTGATGGAGTCAGAGCCTGTAATTGGAACTGGAGAATGGAATGATGCTCAATGCCAAAATTTCAAAACAATTGAAAATGGGAATATCGTTCTGGTTAGAAGAGGCAGCCAAGCATTAGCATTATGTCAGATTATAGGTGATAATTTCAATAGTTATTCTCTGTGTGAGAAGTTCATCAATGTTAATTTTAGAAAAGTCAAGATTCTGGCATGGGCAAACGAGTTTAAGCAACCACGAGCAGGATTATTCTCGCAAGGAACATTCTCTTCATGTAGAAAAGGCACAGAACAATATCGTTACATCGAAAGTTGGTTAAAGTATATGAATGACATTGAATATTTGGAGAAATGCTCCAATCTTCTCTTAAAGAAGCGTAACATAATTCTTCAAGGTGCCCCTGGCACAGGTAAGACATATAATACTGCCGCAATAGCCTTAAAGACATTAGGTGTTACAGATATTGACCTCACAGACCATAAAGCTGTGATGAAACGCTATGACTCATTGCTTGGAGATCAGATATTTTTCACGACATTCCATCAGTCACTTGACTATGAGGATTTTGTCGAAGGACTAAAACCACATGTACAAACTGATGTAGATGGCAATTCTATTGGTGTAACCTATGAGCCAGTCGATGGCATCTTCAAACGCGCCTGCAATGCAGTTCAAACAGACCAAAGTAAAGATATTGTAGAGTGTATTGACGATTATCTCCAAAAGATAAAAGGGTATCAGAACAAACGAGAGATACCAACCGTCACAGGAAGATCATCACTTTATGTCTGGTGGAAAGAAGGGAACTCTACTGTCAGTTGTAGAAGTACTAACTCCACAAGTTCACGGGGAGAGGAATACACGCCATCACCTCTAAATATCGAGAAGATAAAGCTGCAGGCTCAGGGAAAAGGTGTGGAGAATAATTGGCAACAGTATGCTCAGGCCTTTATTGAAGCTGTTAAGAAAGAATTTCATGCAACTACAAATAAGCCTGTTGTACTGATCATTGACGAAATCAACCGAGGAAATGTGTCAAAGATATTTGGCGAACTTATTACCTTGTTGGAGTCAGACAAACGTCTAAATGGGAATCATCCTATTAAAGTGATGCTGCCTTATTCAAAGAACGAAGTGTTTGGTGTTCCTTCAAACCTGTACATTATCGGTACGATGAATACCACTGATAGAAGTACAGGAACCCTTGACTATGCTTTACGTAGAAGATTTGCTTTCATTACACTCAAATCTCAGGATTCTGTGATTAAGAAATTCTATTCTGATACAGACAATGAGGAACTTGGAACTATTGCTTTAGGATTATTTGAGGACATTAAGAGATTCATTGAGAATCCTAAACATCTATGTGGAGACATGAGCATAGATGATTTGATGGTAGGTCATAGTTACTTCATGGCAGAAAGTGAAGATGAACTTCATGACAAAGTAGAGTATGAAATTCTTCCGCTTATAAACGAATATATCAATGATGGCATCCTCAATGTTAAGAACGACGAAAAGAAAACAGCCATTAATTCATGGCTTTCACTGAGTCCTGTCCAAGAGATTGAGAAAGAAGACCAAGAAGAAGATGAAAACGAATAATAGATAACTAGTATGAAATCCATTCTTATTCAAGAACACGAACGTCTAAGCATCGAACATAACGACAGATATGATAATCTGAACCTTGTTCGATGGGACAAACCTATGGAACACGATCCATGGGGATATTATGCATCGTATGTTATTGGGGCAGAATGGATAGACGATAAAGAAGCATTAGTTGTAACGACAAAGAGAGGAATGGAAGAAATAGATTACCTCACTATGTTCATGATGTGCTTCTCATCAGATTTGTCAGTGGAGTCTTTCGCCGAGATTTATAACATCGATAGTGAGGCTCCTGTCATACATGCACCATCACTAAAAGGTGTTTTAAGTCCTCTTATTGTCCTGCATTTTCTTGGAGTCGTAAGTAGAATCAAATCTTTGAAGAAAGGCTATGTACATTACAGCGAGAACCTGAAAAAAGTCAAAGGACACATACAAGTGATGAAGAATGAACGAAAGAACATTGCTTCAAAAAGATTCGATAGAGTCTTTTGTGACTTTGACGAATATACGGTTGACATTCCTGAAAACAGACTTATCAAGAAAGCCTTATTGTTCTGTTCTCAGATACTCAGAATAATAACAGAGAATCATTCCATGGGGAACAAAGCAAAACTGATGCTATCAAAGTCTTTGGCTTTGTTCGAAAATGTAACCGATGAAGTACAGATAAAGGAAGTTTCTCTGATAAAAGGGCATAAACTTTTTAGTGAATACAATGAAGCTGTACGTTTGGCAAAACTTATTCTTCGAAGATACGATTATTGTATAAGTAAAACAAGTTCATTGGACGAGAATGTCCCTCCATTTACATTGAATATGTCATTGCTCTATGAGCATTATGTTTATGGATTGCTAAATGAAGCGTACGGAGATAAAATAATGTATCAGTTCAGTGGAAAGACGGGATTGCCAGACTTCCTTTATTGTTCAACAGGATTTAAGGCAATACTTGACACAAAATACATTCCAAAGTATGAGAGTTCATCGCTTGACAATAATGTCATACGACAACTAAGTGGTTATAGTAGAGACATTCCTATCCTAAAGCGCCTTGGCTATGAGGATATAGTTGAAGAATCTCCTATTCCAAACGTTCCTTGCGTTATCATCTACCCAAAGGAAGGACACGATGTGAAGAATCCGTTTGCAAATAAGAGACTTCGAGATTTATGTACTACTCCAGTACGTAAATTGGCAAGATTTTATAAAATATGTGTTCCTCTTCCTATTATGGGTTCCAATAAATAAAATCAGAAATACATCCTTTCAAATATAGGATATGAAATTGTCCATAAGCAATAATGGAACGATTACATTAATCGTGGGCGCTTATAAACCAATAAAATTCACATGCGTTTACGTGAGAATTCCGTAAACCTTACATTAAAGACTGCATCGCAGTCGCACTAATTTGGGTTGTTTGGAATATAATAAAGAATGATGGACGTGATTGGAGGCATTTTGAAATGCCAAATTGGCACTTCATACTGGTGAAATGGGTTTGCATAAGTCTAAGCATTCAAAAATCATCAAATTCTTTCCAATATTTGCAAAACTGGAAAGAATTTGATACAATGATTGCCCATAAGATATATCATTGGGATAGCAAAGAGTCTAGCCCTTCTCCTCTAATATAAGCCCTTTTCACTTTGTTTAATGCGATCTCTGTTATAATATTTTTTTTCAGCAAACCAATGATGTCGTTTTTTGCAGTGGTTGGGCTAATTCCAAATTTCACCTGCAGATCTTTTATCGTTATTAATTTATGGTCACCCTTTGTAGGTTGGATGTTTTTCTGCTCTTTACTTTTTAGAATATTATCTCGAACTCGCGTTTTAACTATCATACTTGGGTCTGAGTATGAAAATCATACCCGAATTAATATCTATAACCTATCCAATCGCGCAGTTACCAGTTCTTCATACGCCTGTTTCTGATCTTCGCTGAGGAAGGAATCTTTTATGAGCTGTTGCCATTTGGGAAACACCTTATGAAGCCCTGCAACAAGACGCTGTACAACATTTTCTTCCAGTCTCATTGTCTTTGCAGCATTAAGGAAGTCTGCCAAACGGAGTTTCGTCTTCTTTCCCGCAAGAGTAAGTGCCAATTCCTCCTTGTCCTTCGGATTGGCAATGGCAACATTCAGTAGGTCATAAGCAGGCGTCAATTGATAGTCTTCAGCAGGTCGATAAAGCGAGAAGTTCTTTAGGTGCATGTCGTTATTGCCAGTAATAAAGCAGAAGAGTAGCAACTGCATGTAATTCGTAAGGTCGAGTTTGGGTGTGTTGCTGTACTGCAAGATTGTCTTCGCTATCTGCTCATGCGATCCTTTGTATTTATATTCCGTAGGGTGCAACGTGAGTTGGCACATGTCTTCCATGTCTATCTTCTCCCCATTTTCTGTGCGGTCAATACGCTTTGTGATGTACCCAAGTTTCCCATCAGCCAAACGAATAAGACTATGAGGTACAACACTAATCCTTGCTGCTTCTGCAAGGTGCATCGTCAAGTCCTCGTTTTCTGGCAGTTGTTCGTAACTCTCCGTTTGTGGTTTGAAGATATAATCTCCCCAAAGTCCTACGATAGTCAGTCGGCTGCAGCCATCGTGTTTGTCAAGGTTCAGAGACAATTTGGGTTGAACGCCTGTCAGAGATGTTTGAGAACGAATGACCTGCTCGGCTAATTGGTCGAGTTCCTCATGTTTGTACTCCAGCAATGGCACATCCTTTGTTCCAAAGAATTTTCGGGCACATCTTGGATGAAAGTCTTTCTGACCTCCTTCCAATTCTTTATAGCAATACAAGCATTTACACATTGTCTTCTCCTTCCTTGTTTATGGGTACAACACTGACAGAACCGATACACTCCTTACAACATAACAGCAGTAGCGACATTCGGTCAAGAATGCTGATGTCAGTATTGCGAAGTGCGACGTCAAGCAACCATCCTTCTGGTATCAACCCGTCAAAGAATGGGAATAGTACAGGACTTACGAATGTCTCCGTTTGTAATGGGAGTGTTAGACTTACAGGTAGCGCATCTCCACGTTTGAGGTACGCTTCATCATAACAGAAGCGGTATTCGCCACCATCTTCTGTCAAAATACCAGCAAGGACTTCCTTTCGATATATCTCTGCTTGTCTCATTGCTTTTTAGTTGGTGTAAGTTCGTAGTTAAACAGATCAAGTAGCTGGTTGACCTTATCCATTCTTAACGTCGGCTTCCCCTGTTCCAAATTGCGTACAAAGCACAAGCCTACGCCAGACTTCATAGCAAGGTCTTCTTGCGTAAGCCCATACTCCTTACGCAGTGCCTTAACCACCATCGACAACTTTGTCTTTTCCATATAAATTATATTATTTCGAATGCAAAATTACAATATCATTTGCCAATTACATGCTTTCTGATATAAAAAGCGTAATAATCAACATTTTTATATGCATTCTGCTATAGTTTTTTATTTTTTTCAATCATTTGTGGAATTAAAGCATGAATTATAGTCGCCACTCATACCTATAGACTATTAGCGTAAACAAACATTGTCAGTTTACGCAAGTTGAAAGTTTGAAATTCTATGCGCTGAATAACATTCAAAAGACGGCGGCCGACAAGTATGCCGACGCGAGGACGCGTCGCACCTAAGTGAGGACGCATCGCCCACAGGATGGGAAGCGTCGCCCACAAACAAAAAAGGGCGTTAAATTGCGGTATACCGATTTTTCTATATATACGTAATTAAAAGGGGCATTTTAACTTTCATGTTTCATTTATGTTCGTAACATTTTGAATATCAAGGTGTTGACAATATGAAACATATACGTTGAATGTTTCATTTATGTTTCACTTATGTTTCACTTTTGCAACGTACTGGAACAGATTCAAAAACACTGAGGGAGCGCAATCACGCTCCCTCAGTGTTTTTGAATCGCTCCCACAGTGTTTTTAAATCGCTCCCACAGTGTTTTTTTCTTTGTAGTCAATGCGCTATTTTCCCCTCCTAATGAAAAATGAAACTATGAAACTAAAAATGAAACATCGGACTGCTATGTTTCAGCGGATTAACACATTGATTATCAATAGTTTAGACACTAAAAATGAAACATGAAACAAAAATCTTCGGCGGTAAAAACACGTAAGGGTTTTATAGCGTAATCCGCTGATTCGCTTGTAGAGTTTTTTGTAGAGACAAACTAAAAAAGAACGATGAATACGTACATTTTTGAGAAAAATGCTTGTATTCATCGTTCACACTCATTTCTTACACGATTGTCTATATTTTGTTACCCTAATGCACGACAATCTTTCTATGTTACCTTAAAATCACTATTTCAATTCGAATACGTGGCTTGTGCCCTCATCGGGAGTAAGCACGTCTAATCCTACCTTCATCAAGTAGTCGCCACTAAAGCGCTTGCCATTAAAGTCGAAAGTTGACTGTGTGCCAGGCATAAGGTTGATCTCCTCTACCGTATATTGACGTTGGGGGTCAAGACCCTGCATGCGCACCTTCAAGAGGCGTGGCTCCTTGTAGCGGGGGTGGAGATTGTAGGCAAAGAGTACAGCGTGGCTCTTATCCTTCGACACGTAGTTCAAAGCACTATGGTCCGTTTCGTAAGGCGAAACGAGGCGATATTGGTCGCCGTCAAGAATGACGGGTTTCAAGCGTGACCAATTCTTCACAGCTTGTTGTACGAAGGTGTAATCATCTGTTCCCTTCAAAGGCTTGAGGTCGATGTCGAAGCCCAACTTGCAAGAACTGCATACGTCGGTACGGAACTTTACAGAAGTTTTTTTGTTCCAGTTCGTTACGTGCGAGCCCATCGTTTTGGCTGGGAAGAACTTTGACAAGCTCCATTGAATGTAGAGACGTTCGTAGGGATCCGTATCGTCTGAGCACCAGAACTCGGTAAAGTACTTCAGCGCTTCGTAGTCCATACGGCCGCCACCACCCGAACAGAGCATCATGGGCAAGTTAGGATATTTGGCCTTAATGCGACTCATTACGTTGTAGACACCGCGCACGTGGTCAATGTAGGTATTGCCTTGGTTGGCCTTGTGATAGGGCGAGTAGATGTTGGTGATAGGGCTATTGCAGTCCCACTTAAAGTAAGCTACATCGGGATTTTCGGTCATGATGCGGTCTACTACGCCAAACACGTAGTCTTGCACCTTGGGGTTGGAAATGTCCAACACCAATTGGTTGCGATAGTAATACGTCTCGCGGTTGGGCTGCTGAATGACCCAGTCGGGGTGCTTCTCAAAAAGTTCGCTCTTGGGATTGACCATTTCGGGTTCTACCCAAATGCCAAACTTCACGCCTGCTGCCTTGGCATCGCGTACGAGACCGGGAATACCTTCAGGCAGTTTGCTATGCGTTACGTCCCAGTCGCCTAAGCCAGCATGGTCGTCCTTACGCGGATATTTATTCGCAAACCAACCATCGTCGAGCAAGAACATGTCAACGCCTAAGTCCTTGGCATCTTTCATCAGTTCTGCCAGGCTCTTTTGATCGAAGTCGAAACCTGTATTCTCCCAGTTGTTGAGCAAGCTCAAGCGGTCGCCCATACCCATGTTGACTTGATAACGGCGTGCCCAGTCGTGAAGGTTGCGGCTGGCTTGCCCTACGCCAGTGCTGCTAGTGGTGAAGATAAACTCTGGGGTAGTGAATGTCTCGCCAGCACGGAGTTTATAGTCGCTGGCATACGGATTGATAGCTGGAATGACGCGCAATCCACCTACGTTGTCCACCTCAAAGGTGAAGCGGAAGTTACCCGTCCAACCAATCGTACCGAGCACAACGTTGCCTTCATTCTCCTTGGCGGGCTCGTTCAGTCCGAGTTCAAAGAAGGGTTCCGTGTGCATGGCTGCACGTGTGCCCAACTTCGTGTCAATTATCTTTTTTCCTGCGGTGAGTTGTACCGTTTCGGGTTGTCCTTCCTTTGCCCAATCGCTATGGTAAGAGGTCAAGAAGTACTTGGAAGCGTCAAAGTAAAGCATCGTGCTACTATAGCGCCACAAGGTTACAGGATTCTTCTCGTTATGGCTTATCTCCGTCCAAGCCTTGATCACGTTCTCCTTGTCGTAAGCGGCATAGTGCAACTTTACGGTGTCAGGGTATTTATTGTCCTGCAAGGTGATGATCGTTTCCGTTCCACCGTCAATGGCCTTTGTCTCTACGCCTTTATAGTAAAGGTAAGTGGTCATGTTGCCGTCAGCATGGGTAATAGCCACAGCGGGTTCAAAATAGTCTTCGTTGCCCGACCCTGCATAGACTTCATGGCCGCGCGTACTTACTGCGCCGTCTGAGGCAGCATAGGTGTTCCAAGTGAGGTTGTCGTAATCGGCGGCGTTCTTCAGTTTATCGCCAAAGTATACTTGATAAAGACGACCTTTGGGCGAAACCTTCAACACGAGGTCAGTATTGTTCGTACTTACGCGCACAGTTTGTGCGTCAACGGCCGTTGTGGCCATAGCCATAGCCATCAATGCGATAGCTGGACGGCCGAGTTGCTGTATGATGTTCATAGCTTTTTTATATTTTTTTGTTGACAAGTTGACGAGTTAACAGGTAAGTTACTCTTGTTCTTTTATAGGGGTAAGCAAAGCAAACTTACCCGTCAACTTGTCAACTCGTTAACTCAATTACTCGTCAACTAAAGAACTAAAACTTAAAGCTTGCGCTAAACTCAAAGGTTAAGGGACGGAGGTAACTACCGCTCATATACTTACCTGCGTATTGTCCAGCATCTTCCTTCTTAATGAGTTCAGAGCCACTGATTGTACCCTTCGCTCCCTTTTGATTTAGGAAGTTAACTACGCTGGCTCCGAGTGAGAGACGCTTGTTGACGTTCCAATTGATACCACCGAACGTTTCCCAGTGGCCATTAAAGTAGAGCGCCTCTTGGAGGTTGGCGTAAGTCTTACCAAAGTAGCGGAATGAGAGCCAAACGTTCAAGTCCTTCGTGATGTTATACTTCGGGTCGAGCTCGATAAGGATCTGTGGGATTTCCTTTACAATCATATTGTTCGCATTCACCGACATCTGTTGACCGTCGCTAAACGTTACGCTGGCATTGTAGTTCTTATACACTGGCTTCTGATAAGTGAAGAGCGCGTGCAATGAGAAGTTCTTGAAAGGCTTAATCTCGGCCGTTGTGGTCCAACCTAAAGTCTGAATATTGTAGATAAGCAATACGGTCTTACCCTCACTCGTACCAGGTTTGGTCAGGTTTTGCTGGTCGATATTGTTCGACTTCGCAATGTAAGTGACCATTGACGAGAGGTCTAACCATTTGTTTTTGTAATAGATACCACCGCGCACCAAAGGTATCGTCACGCGCTTGTACTGCTCAGCCGTTGGACCGGTGCCTGCATAGTCACTGATACGTGGAAAACGCGTTGCGATCGTTCCGTCGGCCATGACACCAAAGCCACCTACCACATCGTAAGTAAGTTGGGCAGTAGCTGCATAGTTCAACTTATTCTTTGTAACATTAGCAGGGTGGATACTATGTGCTGTGCTTACGATTTGGCCGTTTTCATCGCGATTATAAGTATTGAAGTCGCCAATATGGAACCCAGCGAAACGCGACTGAGCGATTTGGTCGGCCGACATACGATAGTACTCTAAGCGACCACCATAGTAGAGGTTTAGCTTCTTGTTGATCTTCCAATTATCCGTCAAGTAAACGGCCAACTTATTTTCCGAACCTACCGTGTACTCTGGACTGAGTTCGTTAAAGCCATAGAATTGTGTGCGCTTAGCCGTCTGTGTGGGGTCTGTTGGATCGGTTGCCATACCATAAAGCACCTGCGGATAGCGTTCAACTGTACCTGTCCACTGCAATGACGATGAATGATAATTCAAGTGATAATACCATTCATTAAGACCGAGACGAACGGCATGACGGCCAAACTGCTTGTTGAGTTCGGTGGTGAACATACCACTTGTCACCTTGCCGAAGTGTAACCACGTGCGACGGCCTTCAATGAGTCCTTCATACGGATTTTGGCCGTTTTCATCGAGGGTATAGCCATCAGCCGCCGTTACTTCACTAATGGTGCTACCACCGAAATCGACGAAATTGGCTACGGGCACGTACATAAACTTGGCATCAAACTTCCACTGCAGTCCATTATCGAAACGATAGTTAGAGAGGAGAGCCACCTCATGTGAGCGGTTTTCACTGCCCTTATTGAAGTTCCACGTCTTCTGTTGGCCATTCATAATGTCGGTGTAGGTATAAGCCCCATTACGTGGCACGTAAGAGTCGCGCCCTGGGTCGAAGCCATTCACCTTCTTGATAGATCCATCGCCTACGTAAATGAATGGAGCTGCATTGGCAAAGTTGCCAGGGTTCTTGCTATTGGCATGCTTATACTGTAATGAGATGTAGCCCTTGCCCTCGCCCAATATGCGTGTAAGACCTGCATGATAAATCTGCGTGCGGTCGGCATAATCGGTAAATTGGAGTTTGAATGAACCGGGGTCGAAGTTTTGATACGTTCCTGCATTATAGAGCCAATTTTTGCCGATTCCACCGTTAAAGTTGAGGTCGAAGTTCTGCATACCGAAGTGGTTCATGCGGTAGTTAAGCTTGCCATGGAACTGTTGTTGACCAAAGTCGGTAAAGCCTGTAACGGCATAAGCGATATTGCCCGTTGTAATAGCCGACTCTGAAGGGGAAAGTAGGCCTGTACTGCCCAGACTGGCATCGTTGCGCCAATGGGCCGAGAGTTTGTGAACAGACGATGAATAAACGGCGGGTAGGCCATTTTCATATACATTGACATCTTCGCTGGGCAAACCTATCTGTATCTCACGTGGCTTGTTTGCATCTGCAGCATTTAACATTACGTTGCGCTCTTCGCCTTTGCCGTCTTGGCCTGCTGCCTCTTGTTGTGCGTGTGCTTGTAAGGTTGAGGCGAGCAACACACAGGAGGTAAGCGCTTTAAAGGTAACTGATTTCATGGATAACATTTTGTTTGGTTGAGTTTTCAGTCGAAACGGCCATTTGCAAACCATTTATTGCAAAACGCCGTATTTGCGTTTTCGACGACAAAATTACGGCCCGACGCATCAAGACGCTATAGTAAGTAAATGGTAAGTAGATTATTTTATACAGTACAATACTATTACCTCATTGAATATCAATGTTTTAAATCGCATAAATAAAAATCGTAAAGTAGATATATCTGAATTAAAAGTAAATCACTACATTTGCAAAATCAAATAGAAAACAAGCATTAATAAGTATTAACCTTTTGTTCCAAGTAGGTATTCAAAATTAGTTGATATGAACATGATTATATAAACTAATTTTGAATACCTACTTAAACCCAATTAGTGAACACCATGACCTTACATCGCATTGTTTTACTACTCGTATGGCTCTGCGGACTATCACTGCAAGCCTCTACGCTCGACGACTTAACGCGACTCGACCACTACATTGAGCAGCGCGCTACCTTCGTCAGCGCTAAGCAACACCGCATTGACAGCATCAAGCAGCAATTACAACGACCCATCACGGCTGAGGAGCGACTGAACGTTTACAATTGCATCTTTGAAGAATACTATACCTTTCGATTTGATTCGGCTATGGTGTATGTAAAACGGGGATTAGACTTGGCTTATGAAACAAAAAATAGCATTTTCATCGACAAATTCCGCATTCATCGCGGACTGCTCTTAGCCACAAGTGGCTATTACAGTCAAGCAGAAGCCATACTCAAGAGCATACGTCCCGACTCACTGCCCGATCAGGTGAAGTTTAACTATTACTACTCCATGTCGTGGCTCTACAACTTTTGGTCAGCTTATTGCAACGACCGTGAGTTTGCCCCACAGATGAACGCATTGCGCTTGCAGTATCTCTTGCAAGCCATAGCACATACGCCACGCGGCAGTGCTATGTATCACTATCTTCATGGCGAAGCGGCTTTCTACGAAAATCAGCACGAATTGGCTATGCGCTACTACCACCGCGTGCTGCACCAAATAGGGGTAAACAATCGCCTTTACGCCTCATCGGCCTATGCCTTGGCGCGCGGCTATAAGATGCTCCACCGTTGGGACTTATACGAACATTACATGGTGGAAGCGGGCATTTCTGACCAGGTATGTCCACTTAAAGAGAACTTAGCCTTGCAAGAACTTTCGCTCTACTTGTATGAAAAGGACGAACGATACTCCAGCCGCGCTGTGAAGTACATCTACTGCTCGATGGAGGACGCGCAGTTCTACAACAATCGCTTGCGCATGCTTGAGATTTCCCATATATTGCCTAAAATCGTAGCGGCCTATCAATCGCAGATTAATCGCCGCACTACGTTACTTTATTGGGGCTTAGGTGGGGTAAGCATTTTGGCTTTACTACTTGGGGGCATGATTGTATTTGCACTCAAACAGAACAAGAAGTTAAACCACCGCCGTCTGCAACTGCATGCACAAAATAAGCTGTTGGCTGAACTCAACCAACAGCTTAATGAAACAAACCAACGACGAGAAACCTATCTACGCCTCTTTCTCGACCTCAGTGCTATCTATATTAGTAAGTTGGACAACTTGCGCAAACTGGTCATGCGCAGCATTAAGGCGGGCAAGACGGACGATTTGTTGTCAAAAATCAGCCGTGTACGCATTCAAGAGGAAGAAGCGAACTCCTTTTACAGTCGCTTCGACCGCGCCTTTACGTTGCTCTACCCCGACTTTGTGTGTCAACTCAATGCCTTACTGCGCGATGATGCGCAGATTACGCCTCCTTCAGAGCATGCGCTGACCACTGACTTACGCATCTATGCCTTGATGCGCCTCGGCGTGACGAATAGTCAAGAGATTGCTACCCTACTCTTCTACTCTACCCAAACTATCTATAACTACAAGACAGCGATAAAGAACCGCGCCAAGCAGCGCGACACCTTCGACGAGGATGTCAATCGACTCTGTAAGAGATAAAAACTCTCCCCCTGCCCCTTCCCGGACTGGGGAGGGGGCAGGGGGAGATACTTTCAAATTGCAGTTGAACAATTTGACAAAAAGAAGTGCGCCACGAACGCACCTACGTAAAAAGGCTGCGACTAATTATTCCATTTCGTCCCAAAATTTGCCGCTCCAGGAGTCACTTGTGTGTTGCTCCATTTTGTTTGAGTAAGAGTCGGCAGCATCAACCTCTTCTTCGGTCACGCCCACTTTTAATGAGGCTGCCAACATGGTTGATGTTTCAAGCTCAACAGCGCTTGATAAGGGCTTCTGATATATCTTTTTCATATTCAATTCTTTTTCAACTTATATTTTTACTGAGCAATAACTTTTTTGCCACCCTTGATATAAAGTCCCCCCTTTGTCATCTTCATTACACGACGACCTGTGAGGTCGAAAATGGGTGCATCGCCATTCGCGCCACTAACAATTGCATCGCTAATGCCCGTTACCTCGCCCGAAGTGAAGTTAAGTGCAATTGCATTGCCACTTTGCGCTGTGAGATAAGCTTTGTTCATTTTGAGCGTTGTAGTTACTTTGGCCTTGTTGAAGGCTACTGCACTGGCTTCTGCAGCCTTTGAAAGCACATAAACGTTGTCACCCTCAGCAATCGTTTTAGCAGCACCTGCGGTGTGGCTTAAACGATTACCTTCAATCGTAGCTGTACCTTCACCTGCGACGGGCACCATAATTACGGCTGCTTCAGAAGTTGATGTAAGCACTACACCTTGGTTAGCAGGAATGTTGCCTTCAACCTCCTCTAACATTGCCTCTGAACCGGAACCGCTATACTTCTTTACAACGTATGCCTTTACACCGTCTGGCTTAATAGTAGCAAAAGGAGCACTAAAGGTTGAAATGTAGTCAGCACCCTCAATACCCTCAGCAACTTTAAAGTTTACGGTGTTGGGGTAAGATACTTTTTCGAACAGGAAAACTGATGAGCATCTTTGTTCATAATATTGCGTATAATCTGCATGATTGAAAGTTCCGTCTGCATTAACTACATAATATGAATTTTTTGAAGCATCACGCTTACCACCAAAGTTGAAGTAACCAAATGCTTCACCTGTAGTAGGAGCAACTTTCAATGAACACCAATCTGCATTGTATGCACTTAAATAGCCCTTATAGCTATTTGTTCCCAAGTTACCACCTTTCCACACCAAATACTTACCCTCGTTATTAACAAACATAAATTGACTATCATTCAATTTGTGGCAAGTAAACTTAGCTGAAGCAGGCAACTCGTCAACAGGGGCAGTTCCACGAACAACAGTTACAAGATTATCATTTTGATAATCAAAGTAGCGGTTTTGTCCTTTTGGGTTTATGTTGGTAAACACGTATGTTTCGCCATCTTGCGGCATTGCAATACTTGTTTTGTCAGCCTTGTAGGTAGAAATAGCTGTTCGAAGAGTTATCAAATCGGCTGCCGTAAACGTAGCTTCGGTTTTTGCAACGGCGGCTTCAATTACGGCACTAAATGTGGCACGCGTAGCAGATTCCTCGGCAGGATAACCTATGCCATTTAGTGCCAAGACTGCTCTTGCTTTAGTAATTTCTTTTTCGAGTGCTGAAAAAGTAATCGTATAAGTTACGTTGATAGTTTTGTTTGACTCATCAATCGTTATGTTGCTCTTGCAGTCTTCAACACTTGACGCGGTAAAGCCATCAGCTGTAGGCTTCTCTGTACATTTAAAGAAGCCACCATTGTAAGCACCCTCTTTAGTAGCTGTTTTGGTCACATAAGCATTTGTCGCACCAGTAATATTTACTGTATAAAAATCGTCCTCTGCTGAAACGGCTGTGAAAGCCCAATGACAAGTTCTACTATTCAAACCATCCGCACCCGTCCAATAAGCGATTGCATAAACTTTATCTGCGTCGGCTGTGCCATAACAGTGATTAGTGTCAGTATTACCTGGATTATGAATACCTTCTGTAAAATAGACTGATGTAGGATAAGTACTGTGACTATCGTCTAAAGTCAACGTTGAGTGTGAACCAAATGTCTTTGACGCCCCTGCACCATTTTCTGGTTTAAGCGGAGTACCTTGACCATTAACAATTGAAATTTTTCCATTACCAGTATTGGTAATCTTCCAAATGTAATTATTCGTTTCGGCATCGGTGGCTGACACCAAACTACGCTTTTTCGAATTCACTTCATTGAATTCATCGTTGTACACATAAATGCGATTACGATCTACGATACTCTTCATTTTGTAATAACCCGTTGTAAAGCCTTTGCCTACACTTTGAGCTTTTACCGAAGTAGTACCACAAATAGCCAATGCGGCCACAATTAATGTAGAAATCTTCTTCATTTGCTTATTATTATTGATTTGTTATTGATTAAATATTCAAAACAGACATTACACCTCCCACACACACGACATTGCGCCACAAAGCACTTTTTTACAAAGTAATGCTTAGTGGCGCAATGCCTGCCGTGAGAGCGCAATAAGGGCTATCACCGCTTATGTTTTCAACTTTATTTAAAAGAAAATCGGGGGGGGTAATTTTTGCTATTTCATACGTACACACCAAAGCATGCCTTGTTGCATAACAAAGCATGGCATTAACAAAAGTGGCGAACACGTTTTTTAACATAGCAATCTATGGTTTGAAACTTTCGTCTAATTATTTTTTGAAGATGGGACTTTTTGCTCAGCGCATGACCTGTGATTCTATCACCCTACTTTTCATCAAAATATAACACAACACATAAAGGTGAGGTCACACTCCTTTGCAGCCAAGCAAACTAAAAACATTGTTTGAATGGCAAAGATAGAAAGTTTTTTCATCTATTGCAAACATTCTTAGAAGAAAAAGGCAACGATTGTGTGAAGTTTATCGCTACAGCACTACTTCTGAAAGAATAAAACCTTGTTAGAAAACTGCAATTTGTCTGCCTAATTGGGGGAACGCACCCTAACCTGGGGGCGACGCGTCCCCGCGTCGGTATTTGCTTGTCAAGGCTCGATGCCTTGACAAGCAAATGCTCTTCTATTTAAAGCATTGCCATGTTGGGGCCTCGAGCCCCAACATGGCAATACCGACGCGGGGACGCGTCGCCCCCAGGTTAGAACGCGTTGCCCCCCAATTAGGCAGCCAAATTGCAGTTTGCATTACTCTCCGCAGTCCTCTAATAGCTTAATGGCATCTACGTATTGAGCGATACCAAGAGCTACTTCTTTGGCTGCCTTCATGGCGAGAACGACCGTTTGCGGACGGTGTACAACGTCGCCACCCGCAAAGACGCCACGACGTGTTGTCATGCCCATAGGACGTTGACCTACGATTACGTAGCCCTTCTCGTCTACCTCTATACCCGTTGTGGTACTGACAATACGGTTGGCAGGACGCGAACCAATGGCTAAGAACACGCGGTCGAACTCTACGGTGTGTTCTCCCTCTGGGGTAGAAAGGCGAATGGCACGCACACGGCCTTTGTCATTGCCCAAGAACTCAATAGAGTTGGTCTTCCACATAAACTTTACGCCTTCTTTTACTGCATCATCGTACTCGCTCTTGATAGCGGGCATCTCTTCTTGCGTACGACGATAGATAACGGTCACATCTGCTCCTAATCGACGAGCCGTACGAGCTGCGTCCATGGCCACATTGCCACCACCAATCACAGCTACGCGATCGCCTTTGCGAAGGGGCACCATTTCATAGGGCATTGCTCCTTCTACGTAGGCATTGACATTGTGTAGGAAGTCGGTTGATTGAGTTACGCGGCGTAGGTTGGCACCCGGAATATTGAGGTTCTGAGGCAAAGCCGTACCTGTGCCCATAAATATGGCATCAAAGCCTTGGGCAAAGAGGCTATCAACGGTGACTTTGCTTTCGGGTGAACCTACCAAGCAATTGGTCACGAAGTGTACGCCTAAGGCTTCTATGCGCTTCACCTCATTGCGTACGACGGCTTTGGGTAATCGATATTCGGGTATGCCATACATCAATACGCCCCCCAACTCGGGTTGTCCCTCAAAGATGGTTACGTTGAAGCCTTGACGCGCCAAGTCGCCTGCGACGGTAAGACCTGCCGGACCTGAACCGATAACGGCTACCTTACCACGGGTCTTTTCAGGTATGCGCTCATGCGTTAGGTTCATTTCGGCATCAAACTGAGCGATAAAGCTCTCTAGTTTACCTACTCGCACGGGATTGCCCTTGCGGCCTAACACACAGTGGCCTTCGCACTGTTTCTCGTGTGGACACACACGGCCACATATAGCGGGTAGGTTGGTCTTCTCGTGTAAGATGGTCATGGCCTCACCCATGTTACCCTTAGAGAGTTCGTGTATAAAGTCGGGTATATTATTTTCAATCGGACACCCTTTGCGACATTGGGGCACTTTACAATGTAAGCAACGCTTGGCCTCTTCTATGGCCTCACGCGTGGTATACATGCGATTTACTTCTTCAAAATAGGTGCTATGCGCACTTTGCTGCATAGGTTGTATGTTGTTGCTTTCCATTCTTCTTAAAATTGCACGTTCTTTTGGTTGACATCTTTTTGAGGTGACACGTTTTTTGGTTGGCAAGTGGACGAGTTAACAAGTTGACGGGTAAGTTTGTTCGCTTGTTGACAGCTACGATTACGCATCAACTACAAAAAAACAAACTTACCCGTCAACTTGTTAACTTGTCAACTTGTTAACTCGTCAACTCGCCAACTAAAAAATCACTTTATTGTCTCAATCACCTCATCAATCGTGAGGTTTTGTTGTTCGCCCGTTTCCATATTTTTGAGAGCAACCTTGCCTTCAGCCATTTCTGTTTCGCCAACAAGGGCTACAAAAGGAACATGGTGAGCATTGGCATAGCTCATTTGCTTCTTCATCTTCACAGAGTCGGGATAGACTTCGGCTGAGATGCCTGCTTTGCGAATGGCAGCAGCTAACTGCAAGCAGTGTGCGGCCTCTTTTGCGCCAAAGTTGATGAAGAGAATGCGCGCACCAGAATTGGTCTCGGCTGGATAGAGGTCGAGTTGTGTCAGTACGTCATAGATGCGGTCTGCACCAAACGAGATACCTACGCCACTCAATCCTGGCAGACCAAAGATGCCAGTCAAGTTGTCATAACGGCCACCGCCTGTGATAGAACCTATCTGCACGTCAAGTGCCTTCACTTCAAAGATGCAACCTGTATAATAGTTCAAGCCACGTGCCAAGGTAAGGTCAAGTTCTAACTCATTACGCAAGTGGCTTGCCTTGAGCGTATCGAGTACGAAAGCTACTTCATCTACGCCCTTCAAGCCCGTCTCACTCTGTGCTAAGACTTGACGCATCGTGTCGAGCTTCTGCTCATTGGTGCCAGAAAGGGATATAATGGGCTGCAACTTTTCTACGGCCTCATCGCTCAGACCTACAGCACGCAGTTCTTCGTTTACCTTATCAAGGCCTATCTTATCGAGTTTGTCAATGGCTACTGTGATGTCTACAATCTTATCAGCAGCACCAATAATCTCAGCGATACCACTCAGTATCTTACGGTTATTAATCTTAATGCAAACGCGAATGTCAAAGCGAGTGAACACTTCGTCTACAATCTGCATTAATTCCACCTCATTGAGCAAGGAGTCGGAACCTACTACATCGGCATCGCATTGATAGAACTCACGATAGCGACCTTTCTGTGGACGGTCAGCACGCCACACGGGTTGTATCTGATAACGCTTGAAGGGCATCTGCAACTCATCACGATGTTGTACCACATAACGTGCAAAAGGTACGGTGAGGTCGTAACGCAATCCTTTCTCGCAGAAGCGAGCTGCCAATTGTGCCGCATTCTTCTCGCTATACTCTTCGGCTGATACTTCACCACGGAAGTTGCCTGAATTGAGTACTTTAAATAGTAGCTTGTCACCCTCTTCGCCATACTTACCCATAAGGGTAGAGAGGTTTTCCATTGCTGGCGTTTCGATCTGACGGAAGCCATAGAGGGCATATACCTCACGAATGGTGTTGAAGATGTAATTGCGACGCGCCATTTCGACTGCACCGAAATCGCGTGTGCCTTTAGGTATACTAGGTTTCTGAGCCATTGTTTCGCTTTTATTATTTCGTTTTGGTGACAAAGGTACGAAAAAAATTAATGAATAATTAACGAAAAATAATTAATGAAATAATTAACGGCAAATTATATGATAACTAAGGAATAAATATAAACTGCAATTTGTCTGCCTAATTGGGGGGCGCACCCTCACCTGGGGGCGACGCGTCCCCGCGTCGGAATTTGTTAGTCAAGGCTCGATGCCTTGACTAACAAATACATGAATATCACTAATT
>ERZ1034678.68-NODE-68-length-55830-cov-27.637257_pt1 | contig 55830 bp, 61 predicted proteins | sample MGYA00520640_ERZ1034678 | MGnify/ENA primary metagenome ERZ1034678 (study PRJEB33766, sample SAMN09781767) | gut metagenome | biome: gut microbiome | host: Homo sapiens | place: Madagascar | study: EMG produced TPA metagenomics assembly of the PRJNA485056 data set...
AGAATGAAACATTGAAACTAAAAATGAAACATAAAAGTCGTATGTTTCAGCCTTCGAAAGTATTGATAATCAATAAGTTGAAACATAAAAATGAAACATGAAAGCAAAAAACACCATTGGTAAAATATACGTAAGCCAATGCCTATTTAGGGCATTCTGAAACATTTCGTAGAGGCTTTTAAATTGCAATTTATATTTGTCTTTAAATTCGTTTAGATACAAAGTTAACGGGTTGACAAGTCAGTTATTCACTTACTTGTCAACCCGTTAACTATTTATTGATTTTGGTCTAAATTACTGTAACTTTTGCTTGATTTCAACCTCTTGGAAGGTTTCGATGATGTCGCCCTCCTTGATGTCGTTGCAGTTGGTGAGTGAGATACCACACTCAAAGTTGGTGCTAACCTCCTTCACATCGTCCTTGAAGCGCTTGAGGGCATTGATCTCGCCCGTGAATATAACGATACCGTCACGAATGAGGCGTGCCTTGTCGCTGCGTTTCACCTTACCGTCAATTACGTAGCAACCTGCCACATAACCTACCTTCGAGATGTGGTAAACCTGACGTACCTCAACATTGGCAGTTACCTCTTCCTTGATAACGGGTTCGAGCATACCTTCCATAGCTACCTTAACGTCCTCAATAGCATCGTAGATGACTGAGTACTGACGGATTTCAACACCGTCGCGTTCGGCCAACTTGCGTGCTTGTTGTGACGGACGTACTTGGAAACCGATGATAATGGCTTCAGAAGCGGCTGCGAGCGTAACGTCGTTTTCGCTAATCTGACCTACACCCTTGTTAATTACCTTCACTACGATATTCTCAGTAGAAAGCTTGATGAACGAGTCAGCCAAGGCTTCCACTGAACCGTCAACGTCGGCCTTAACAATGATATTAAGTTCGTGATAAGAACCCATCTTGAGTCGCTTACCAATCTTCTCGAGGGTGAGGACTTCGCGTGTACGGAGGTCTTGTTCGCGCTGTAACTGTTCGCGCTTGTTGGCAATTTCGCGTGCCTCTTGTTCCGTCTCCATTACGTGGAACTGGTCACCAGCTTGAGGTGCACCATTGAAGCCGAGTAATGTAGCGGCCATTGAGGGACCTACATTGTCGATGCGTGCGCCACGCTCGTTGAACAATGCCTTGACACGGCCATAGTTGGTACCAGCCAATACGATGTCGCCTTGGTGGAGCGTACCATTCGAAACGAGGATAGTAGCTACATAACCACGACCCTTGTCGAGTGATGACTCGATGACTGTACCCGTAGCCTTGCGGTTGGGGTTGGCCTTGAGTTCGAGCATATCAGCCTCGAGCAATACCTTCTCGAGCAATTCCTTCACACCCGTACCCTTCTTGGCACTAATGTCTTGGCTCTGGTACTTACCGCCCCATTCTTCAACTAAGAAGTTCATGGCTGCCAGTCCTTCCTTAATCTTGTCGGGGTTAGCGTGAGGCTTATCTACCTTATTGATAGCGAATACGATAGGCACGTTGGCTGCTGTGGCGTGGGCAATGGCCTCTTTGGTCTGAGGCATGATGTCGTCGTCGGCAGCGATGATGATGATAGCGATATCGGTCACCTGTGCACCACGTGCACGCATAGCGGTGAAGGCTTCGTGACCCGGCGTATCGAGGAAGGTGATGTGACGACCATTCTCAAGCGTTACGTTGTAAGCACCGATGTGCTGCGTAATACCACCAGCTTCACCTGCGATAACGTTTGACTTACGTACGTAGTCGAGTAATGAAGTCTTACCGTGGTCGACGTGCCCCATTACGGTAACAATCGGAGCTCGCGGTTCGAGATCTTCAGGCGCATCTACCTCTTCGGCAATGGCCTCTTGTACGTCAGCTGCAACGTATTCTGTCTTAAAGCCAAACTCTTCGGCCACGAGGTCGATCGTCTCAGCGTCCATGCGTTGGTTGATGCTGACCATGATACCGATGCTCATACACGTACCAATAACCTTCGTTACGGGTACGTCCATCATCTGTGCCAATTCGTTAGCAGTAACGAACTCGGTGAGCTTCAATACTTTGCTTTCAGCCTTTGCTTCGCGACGTTCTTCTTCAGCACGTGCGTGTTGTTGCTCGCGCTTTTCCTTACGATACTTAGCACCTTTACTGCCCTTTTGCTTGCTGGTGAGGCGTGCCAACGTTTCCTTTACTTGCTTAGCAACGTCTTCTTCCGTTACCTCAGGCTTTTGTTGCTCCTTGGCACGGCGATTGCGATTCTTGTTGTTGCTCTTGCTATTGTTGCCTTGGCCATTTTGGTTGTTGCGGTTTTGGTTATTGCCGCCCCCATTGTTGCCATTATTGTTGTTACGCTTCTTGCCGTTGTTGTTGCCATTTTGCTTAGGCTGATTAGCGGCATTGTTAACGTCGACACGCTCCGTGCCGATGCGGTTGCGCTTCTTGCGTTGGCCGTTGCCATTGCCTTGAGCCTGACCGCCACCATTCTGACCGCCACCGTTGTTATTCTTATTACGGTCGCGACGGCGCTCGTCCTTCGACTTCTTTTTCGGACGTGTGGTTGAGTTAATAGCGCTGAGGTCGATGGTGCCAAGCACCTTGGGACCAGAGATTTCGGTTTGTGTGCGGAGTTTAAATACGCCGTTTTCTTCTTCGCCAATAGCCTTAGCGCGTTCTTCAACTGAGGGGCGAGTGTTTTTGGGTTGATTGCCGTTCTTGTCTTGGGTCATAAGTGGGTTGTTGGAAGGAGTTGAGTCGTTGGCAGATGCCTTCACTGCTTCCTCTGTCTCGGCTTTAGTGTTAGTTGCTTGAGATGTTTTGGCAGCGGCTGCGTCAGCCTGGGGCTTCTTTTTATTGTCTTTTTTATTATTGTCAGATTTTTGAGACTTTGCATTGTTGGCTGCAGGAGTTTGTTCTGCTGCATCGAGGTCGATGTGTCCTACAATGTGTGGCCCTTTCACTTCGGGCACAACCGTTTCAACCATTTGGCTTTCGGCCTTGCGCGCTGTTTTGGCTGAGCGTTTTTTCTCTTGACGGTCTTGCAACTGTTCTTCAGCCTTGCTGCGTAAACTCTTGTCAGCGCTGAAGGCACTCTTCAAGAGTTCGTATTGCTTATCGTCAAGCTTTTGATTAGGGTCGTTGGTTGCCACTGGTGCACCTTTCTCTTTTAAGAGATCGGTGATAGACTGTAGTCCAACGCCAAATTCTTTAATTGCTTTATTTAATCTGATACTCATGCAATGTGATTAATGGTGGCTAATGTTTCTTTTAGGGTTAGGAGGTTAAGTTGGGGTTAGGAGGTTAAAAAAGTTAGTATTGTTAATTTCATTGTAATCAACATTGTAATCAACGTAAGGTAACATTATAACCTCATAACCTAAAAACCTTCTTTTTTAGGGAGTGAGTCCGAAGGAGCCAACACTCATTTAGGGAACATTAGCTTTCGGCACCTGCCTCTTCAGACGCAGGCTGGTTGGTAGGCTCAGCAACTTCAGCTTCGGGAGCTTCGGGAGCTTCGGGTGCAGCAGGAGCGGGGGCGTTGTTGTCGCTCTCGAACTCAGCACGGAGTACGCGCAAGAGTTCGTCGACAGTATCCTCTTCGAGGTCGGCCTTTTCGATAAGCATCTCGCGTGGAGCGTTGAGTACGTCTTTGGCTGTTTCGAGGCCAATAGACTTGATGGCATCGATTACCCACTGGTCTATTTCGTCAGCGAACTCGTCGAGGTAGATGTCTTCTTCGGTATTCTCTTCACCCTCCACTTCACGGAATACGTCGATGGTGTACTCTGTAAGCATAGATGCGAGTTTGATATTCATACCTCCCTTACCAATAGCGAGGCTAACTTCTTCAGGGCGGAGATAAACTTCAGCCTTCTTCTCTTCTTCGTGTAGTACGATGCGTGACACCTGTGCGGGGTTTAACGCACGTTGAATGAAGAGAGACGTATTGGTAGTGAAGGGGATAACGTCAATGTTTTCGTTATGCAACTCACGCACGACACCGTGAATACGGCTACCCTTAACACCTACGCAAGCGCCTACGGGGTCGATGCGGTCGTCGTAGCTTTGAACGGCAATCTTGGCACGTTCGCCTGGAATGCGTGCTACGCGGCAAAGGCGGATAAGACCTTCAGCAATCTCAGGAATTTCATTCTCGAGCAAACGCTGCAAGAAGGCAGGAGCTGTACGTGAAAGGTAAATCTTAGGATTGCCGTTAGAATTGTCTACGCGGTCAATAACGGCTGTTACGACGTCACCTTTGTGGAAGAAGTCGCGGGGTATCTGTTGTGACTTGGGCAGGTAGAGTTCGTTCTTCTCTTCGTCCATGAGTAAGGTTTCGCTCTTCCATGTCTGATAAACCTCGGCAGTGATGAGTTCGCCCACGCGGTCTTTGTATTTATTATATAAGGCGTCGTGTTCGAGCTCGAGGATTTTGCTAGCCAAAGTTTGACGAAGTGTAAGAATGGCGCGGCGACCAAAGTCTGCGAAGTGGATTTCTTCAGAAACGTCTTCACCCACTTCATAGGTGGCGTCAATCTGTTGTGCTTCGCTCAGTGATATTTGCTTATTGGGGTCTTCTACCTCGTCGTCGTTAACGACAACGCGGTTGCGATAGATCTCGCAGTCTCCCTTCTCGGGGTTAACGATTACGTCGAAGTTTTCGTCCGAACCAAAGATTTTGGCTATAACGCTACGGAAGCTTTCTTCGAGCACACCCACCATGGTAGTGAGGTCGATATTTTTATTTTGCTTAAACTCAGCAAAGGTTTCGATGAGACTTGCTGTCTCTTGCTTTTTCTTAGCCATGCTTGATGCTTATATTTTTTTGTTAACAGGTTAAGTTGACAAGTTAACGAGTTGATGAGTTAACGGGTAGGTTAATCCTATCAGTTAACGAGTTGACAGGTAAAATGTTTTAAATGGTAACTTACTTGTTAACTTGTCAACTTGTTAACTAAAAAGTCTACTTAAAATCGATTACGTACTTAGTTTGTTTCACTTGGTCGAAGCTGAAGTGAACGGTGCGCTCGACGAGTTTAGGACGCTTCGCGCCCTCTTCTCTTACTTTCTCTTCGAAGGTGAGTGAGAAGCCTTCGGGTGTAACATCGCCAAGTGTTCCTTGTAGTTTTTTCCCCTCTGTAGTGAGCACTTCGACGCATTCACCCTGATGAATTTCATACTGTTTGAGTACTTTGAAGGGCTGTCCGATGCCAGCGCTACCTACTTCGAGTTCAAAGTCCTCTTCTTCACGATCAAGGTGGCTTTCGATAAACCGGCTGAGTTCAACGCAGTCTTCAATCCAAACGCCCTCTTCGTGGTCAATTTCTACTACGATGCGGTCGTCTGCACTAATGGTTAGATCAGTAAGGAAGTATTCTTTCCCCTCCAACCACTGTTCCACCAAATTCTTTACAAAGTTCTTGTCAATCATTCGTTGTTGTTGAGTGGTAAAATAATGAGTGAGGAACTTTTTAGAAAGCCCCTCACTCAATCTTGTTTGCAAAGATACGCATATTTTATCATTCATGCCAACAATCAGTATAACATTTTTAGGACTCTGTAACGAATTGTGTGGGCAAAATGCTTTAATGACGTATGAACTACCGCTAAATCTTTAGTTTAGTGGTAGTTTACTGTGCTTTCTTATATTCGTTAGGGGTGACTCCCATGATGCGCTTAAACATGCGTGTGAAGTGTTGTGGATATTGAAAACCTAAGTTGTAGGCCACTTGGCTAATGCTCTGTGTGGGGTCGAGAATGAGTTCTTTGCTTTGATTGATGAGATAATTTTGAATGTGTTCAGTAGCAGTCAGGCCCGTCTCTTTTTTGATCAGGTCGCCAAAGTAGTTGGGTGAAAGGTGTAACTTGTTGGCACAGTATTTTACGCTTGGTAGTCCTTCGCGGCGAGCTTGTCCAGAGGTGTAGTAAGTGTCGAGTAGGTGTTCGAATTGCGTAAGAATGTCGTGGTTCACATGCTCACGAGTAATGAACTGGCGTTCGTAAAAGCGTAGGCAGTAGTCGAGGAATAGTTCTATGTTTTTGGTGATGAGGCGTTTACTCATGCGGTCGATGTTGTGTTCGATCTCTTGCTTAATTTGCACCAAGCAATCGTCAATGACGTGGCGCTCGCGTTCAGAGATGTGGAGTGCTTCGTGTACGTCGTAAGAGAAGAAGGTGTACTCTCTGATGTGACGCCCTAATGAAGTGCCGTGAATAAGGTCGGGGTGAAAACACAAGGCATAGCCTTTAGGTTGGAACATCTCGCCATTGTCTACACTGCCTACAACTTGTCCAGGCCCCAAGGTGACGATGGTGCCTTCTTGATAGTCGTAAGTCTGTTTGCCGTAGATGAGGTCGCCACACTTGGTGTCTTTTAAGAAGATGACGTAGAAGTCGAACATATTACGGTGGTGGCGCACGAGGGGACACTTTGAAAAGTCAATCACTGTGACCAGTGGGTGGAGCGTCTCAATGCCAAAAAGGTCATTATACTCTGATATGCTTCGAATGCGTGTGATAGGTTCAGTCTTTTCCATGAAGTATGTTTTTTATAAGTAGGTGTTCAAAATTAGTTGATATGAATTGGTGCAGTATTTCGTGCAGAAACATAGGTTGAAGAGGGAGCGTAGCGGGCTACGTGACCGATGAAACCTATGTTTCTGGGCGAAAGAATGCGCCAAGGCATATCGACTAATTCTGAACATAATTATATAAACTAATTTTGAATACCTACTTATTCGCAAATGTACGACATCTTAATCAAACGCGCCACGCTGAGCCGTAAAATCGTGAATAGATAGAGATTTGGGGTAGGTGATAGAGTTACAATCCGTCTTCCTGCAGACAAAAAGTACTGCAAGTACTCAATGAATGAGTACTTGCAGTACATGTATATTATAGGCCTTTAATCTTAAAATAGTATAAGTAGAACTTACTTAGACTCATTGATAGTACAGATGCTGACGCGGTTCCAGTCAGCCTCAGAGAACATATTGCCTACGCCTTGACCTTCAGCGTTGATGCGGTTAGCAGCAATCTTGTATTTGTTAACCAAGATCGTCTTAACAGCTTCAGCACGTGCCTTAGCAATCTTGGCGTTGATTTCAGCACTACCCTCGGGTGATGCGTAACCCTTGATGTCAACAGTGCTGTTCTTGTGATTCTTCAAGAAAGTAGCAACGCGCTCAACGTTGGGGAGCTGTGAAGCGTCAACGATACTCTTGCCTTGACGGAAGGTAACTGTCTGCTCGAGTGAGTTGGTGCTATTAGTGATAGTCTTTGTCTCAATAATGGGCTTCTGATTGCGAGCGTCGTTGAGTTGCTTCTGGAGGTCGCGCTTGTCAGCAGCGAGCTTAGCTAATTGAGCGTCCTTGTCGTTAACTTGTGAACGGAGGTCGTTTATCTTAGCATTCAAGCCATCAACTTCAGCTTGGTCGTAAGCCTTGAGGAAGCTCATGTAGTGCTTGCCATTGCTCTTGTTCTTGAAGTGATAAGCAACGCCAGCCATGAGTTCGAAGGCTGCCATGTCCTTGTGGGTAAGGCCAGGTTCGATGGGATTGAAGCTCTTGTCATCAGTCATGTTGAGAACGATCGAGGGCTTGATACCGATAGTCCAAGCCTTCTTTTGGCCCAAGTTGAAGTTGAAGTTTACGCCATACTTGCTGGTGAGGTAGTCATGGTCTTCACCAGGATAGTAATTACGACCCCAACCGATGCCCACTGCGAGTTCAGTTTCGAACAAACGGGGCTCGCCTTTGTAGCCGCAGAAGATATTAGAGAGGTTCAAACGACCCATTAATGTGAGGTTGTGAGCATCGAATATGTTCTTGCTAGGAGTAATGTTGTTAGCTGCTGTGAGTTGTGCACCTAAACCAAAGATAGGAGTGATTTGCTTATTAATCTCAACACCATAGGTAGCACGAACGTCCTTGATGTAGTCAGACTGCGTGAGGGGTACGATGCCACCGCCTACGAGACCTACTGACCAATTGTCAAAGAAACGTGAACCTTGTACGCTCTTTTGAGCACTTGCAGTGAGCACAGCTAAGCTCATTGCTGCAATAGTAAAGAACTTTTTCATTGTGGTTGTTATATAAAAATGTTTTGTTGATATGCGATTATCATAAGCGGAACAGCGTGCTTTGCTATATATGTATATATAGATGTATTGCGCGCATCGCATTGCGCTATCATACCCACTCACGCAGTGATGTATATAATCGTAATGAGTGTGTGTTTCCGCTTCTAGGGAACAAAAATACATAAAGAAACAAAAAATGCAACGCTTTTTTCTAATTATATACTAAATGGAACATTTTTTCTGAAAATTCGACTGCTTGTTTTGGCCATATCAGTGCGAAAAGTTACTTTTGTGGTGTGAAATTTGCGCTCACAGAGTGCTCGTTACACGTAAACGTATTTAAAATTACATAAAATCATTTCATTCCCATGGAAAATCAAGAACAAAATGATGGTCAGTTGAAGATTGAGCTGACTCCCGAAGTAGCAGAAGGTACTTACGCTAATCTTGCTATCATTACTCACTCAAGCGCAGAGGTTGTTTTAGACTTTATTCGTGTACTCCCTGGTGTACCTAAGGCCAACGTTAAGAGCCGTATCGTATTGGCTCCCGAACACGCCAAGCGTTTGCTCTTCGCCCTTCAGGACAACATTCAGAAGTACGAAAAGGCTTTCGGCCCTATCAACTTGCCAGGTGCTACTGAACCCGCACAACAAGGTGGTCGCACGGCTACTCCCTTTGGTGTACCCGAAGGCAATGCCTAATCAATAAGACTCTATCTTTATATTTTTATTCATAGGCTGTTTGCTCCGCTCTTTTAATGTTTTAAAAGAGTGGAGCATTTTTTTGTTATAGTTCAAAAAGTTTAAAATATTTTATTCTTATTCGATTATAGTCACTATATTTGCAAAAAGAAACTGAATAAGGGTATTAATAAACGTTTTGTACGCTATGTTGGATTGTTTCTTAACAATAGTGTACAAGATGTTTCAAAAAAGGTGTCTTATGAAAAACATTACACTCCTTTCTGCGCTACTACTTACTTTAGGTAGCGTAAGTGCGCAAGCACAGATGACAGTTCGTCGTGCCCCACATAGTACTTCGCCTCTTGAAATGTTGAAGGCGAAGGTGGCTCGTTCAATGGGAAAAGTTTCGTTTAAGGATATCAAGATGGTGAAGGATCAACGTTCTGCAGCCGTTCGCTTGGGCATCATGGCCCGTCAGCGCCGCGTTGCGCAAGAAGAGGAATATCATCACCAATACAAGCCCCAACATCAAATAGAGTATGTCGTAAATGACGACACGGGTGAATATGAGAAGTCGGCTGAGTATACTTTTACTTATGCTCCAAATGGTGAAGTCGCAACACAACTCACTGACAATGGTACAACGATTGTTAAGTCAGAGTATACGTACGACGACAATTTCAATGTTACTTGCTTGTTAAATTCAGAGTCGACTGATCATGGAGTGACTTATACTCCCTCTGAGAAGCGCGACCAAGTGTTCGATCCCATAGTAGAGGACTTGGTTATTGAAAAGAACCGCTATGAGTGGAATGGTAGTGATTGGGGCGAAACGGGTGATGCCTATAAGCGCACTATTACGCGTGATGCTGATAACAATGTTACGTCGGCCGTTATTTCAGTGCCTTATAATGGTCAGTATGAGGACACAAAACGTGTTACAAATACTTTCGACCCTGTAACGAAACTATGTGACACATACAAGTTTGAAGAACTTGGTTATAACGACGAAGGTACAGACCTTGTGTGGAGCGAATCCGACGCGCTGAAGGATATCAAGTGGAACGAGACGAATGGTCAGTTGGTCAGTGACTATAGTGACTGGATCAATTATGATAACGTCATTTCGTCTGCTACTTTCGTGTACCATGAGGACGGTGATGAGGTGACAGGCGGCTACATCACGGTAGATTATGACCCCGAAGGCTATTATCAAGAAGTGATAGATTACTCTGTAGCCTTCCCTGGCAAAGAGATGACCACCATTACCGTTGACAACGATAAAGGGGAGTCAGTCTACGAACACAAGTACTATAAAGGTAGCGAAGAAGGCGTGGAACTCACGGAGAACGATCTGCAAGAACATGAGAAGTCTATCTACCGTTATGATGAGAATGATAATCTTGTCTTTGAGGCAAACTACATGCTCAATGAGAAGGGGACGGAACTTGAACAGGTTGACGGCACACGCTACGACTATACATACGACTCAGAAACGGGGGCTGAGAAGGAACTCGTCGTTAGCACTTATGACTACGATTCTGGCGAATACATGCCTATGATGAAGATCGTAACCGATGCTTATACTGACCTTACGGCTGGTATTCATGGTGTGAAGAATGAAGTGAAGAGTGCTCCAGTTGAGGTATATACCTTGCAGGGTATTCGCACCAATTCAACCGATAGCAAGGGCGTGTACATCATTCGCCAAGGCAATGTGGTAAAGAAGGTGGTAAGATAAGAAAAGAAAATCCTCTCCCCCTAACCTCCTCCCCGACTGGGGAGAGGGTTAGGGGGAGAGGATAAATTGTAGTCTGATTGTCTGTAAACCTTCCTTGTTATTTTTTTCGAACCTTATTGTGGAAAGTAATAATTGTTTAGCCATTCAAAGCGAACGTCAAGGAAGTTGACCAATTTAGTGACTTCTTCGTCAAAGTCAACACCATTGTTCCACCGTTCAGCGTTGCAGAGGGCAGACGGGCGAATGAGTTCTGCTTCACGCTTAATCGTATTAATCAAGTTTTTCCTATTGGTATAGAAGTGACGAAAGCGTTGTTTTACTCTCTCAAAGAAGAAGTCCTTTGCAAGTAATTGTTTAAACCATACAGCTTCGGCAATGTGTAAGCCTTCGGGGTTTCTAAGGTTCTCTGCATGTTCTTCAAAGCAGTTGCCGAGAGAGAGGTCGAAGTCCCAAACGGGTCCCATATAGAGTTTGCTTGAGAGCGTAATGTGCATATTACATGAAGCAAACATGTTCGCATCAACGTTTTTGGTTATCTCGTTGATAAGATACCAATCAACGTAACTATCTATGTCAATAAGATCGTCAATAGACATGCCATTAGATGCGATGCCGTTAGGAGCATAGATAGCTTCTTCGCAATAGTTGACATAGTCAGAGAGGTACTTATACTTAGCATCGTCGGCTGCGTCGCCTTCAAAATCATAGATAGCTAATATGAGGCCGCATTTTGTCTTGATATAAAGCTCGTCGTTGGTGATACGATTGCTAGGCGTAACTTCGAGTAGGTAACCATTGTTACCAATGTTGAGTTTCGTCTCGCTAATGCCTACTTTGTCAGTGATTTGATAGGTGCCGCGATAGTCGTCGTTAAGGTAAACGTCGGCATAAGCTGAGTTAGGCGTCCACTCTAAATTGCTGATGCGCGATAAGGCAAATCCCACTTCGTTGCGCAACATACTATTATCAAATGGGTTAGAGAGGAAGATGTAGGAACGTTCAGCTGGAAGTCCTGCTATGCTATAGCGCGTTTGCAACTTTACCTTATATGGCTTTTTCTCACCAGCCAACCACGTAGAGTTGCCCCGACCTGCAATGGTCATATAGTTGAGGCTTTCGTTAGTAATTCCGTCAAGCGTACTAACTTCAGTAAGGGTGCCATTCGTCTTTTGTTCTTTTTCAATAGGTCCATCCGCTGTAAGTTTGATAATGGGTAGTCCGTTATTGCAGAGAGAACTACTACTGATTTCGTTAGTCGTAGATGTTACGCAGACGCTATCAATTAGTTCGACAGGGATGCTAATCTTTTGATATCCTTTGTTGATATAAATTTTGAAGGTTCGATTGTTTTGTGCCGCTGAAAAGAGAGGTATCAATAGTGATAAGAGGGATAGTCTAATCGTTTTGTGCATAAAAAAGATGTAAGCAGTCCTATTTCTTTTCTTCTGGAGTCCAATCTTTGTAAGGATACGAGCGGAGTGAAGAGTTATAATATTTGCGATCGCCTGTGACCTCATGTGTGATGAAAGGTGCACGCTCGTAGGCTTCATTCTCGCTGCTTAGTTCGACCTCGGCTACGATGAGGCCTGCGTTGTCACCTAAGAATTCGTCCACCTCGTAGGTGTGGTTACCCACAGGGACAAGCCAACGATACTTGTCGATAATACCAGGTTCGCAAAGGGTCATGAGTGATAGCGCCTCGTCCTTTGTTATTTCCTTTTCAAACTCATAGCGCGAGAGCCCACCATTGAGTGATGGCCCTTTGATAGTAAGGTACCCTTTGTCGTCGCGCAAGCGTACACGTACCGTACGACCACGTCCACTGCAGATGTAGCCCTGCATGATGTGGCTATGAGAAGTGGAGAGTGATTTGAAATCGCCCTCCACTAAAAATTTACGTTCTATTTCGAGTGCCAAAATAGGAATGTTTTTTGTTGGATTGATTACTGTAAAGCCCAATAAGCTGCAGTGCCTAAAGCTGCGATGAGTAACAAGACAATGATAATGCCTTTGATTACATTCATGGCTTGACGGCGCTCCATAGCCTCACGAGCCTTTCTCTTTAGATTGTGTTGTACTTTATTCATGGTATATTATTTTTAAGAGTTAACAAGCAAGTAACTTTTTCTTGCTATTTACATTCAATCATTTGCACATTTGCACATTCTCGCATTTGCACATTTACTACTCCTCATTGCCTTTGTCGGCAAACTCCATGAGGTAGGCTTTGATGAATCCGTCAATCTTGCCGTCCATTACGCCGTTAACGTCGCTGGTCTGAAAACCAGTGCGGTGGTCCTTTACGCGGCGGTCGTCAAATACGTAGCTACGAATTTGGCTACCCCATTCGATTTTCTTCTTGCCAGCTTCGATTTTGGCTTGTTCAGCCTTGCGCTTTTGGAGGGCGCGGTCGTAGAGTTGTGAACGGAGAAGGCGCATGGCATTCTCACGATTTTCGAGCTGCTTACGGCTCTCGGTATTTTCGATGAGGATTTCTTCTGTTTCGCCTGTGTCAGGGTCAGTGTATTGATAGCGTAAGCGTACACCCGTCTCAACCTTGTTGACGTTCTGTCCGCCAGCACCACCTGAACGGAACAAGTCCCATGATATTTTAGAAGGGTCAACGTACACTTCAATTGTGTCGTCTACCAAGGGCGTTACGAATACGGAAGCGAATGAAGTCATACGCTTTCCTTGAGCATTGTAAGGCGATACACGTACCAAGCGATGCACACCATTCTCACTCTTGAGGTAGCCGTAGGCAGAGTCGCCTTCAATCTCCATTGTCACGGTTTTGATACCAGCTTCATCACCGTCTTGTAGGTGAGAGATGTTACACTTATAGCCGTGACTTTCGGCATAGCGCATATACATACGCATCAGCATCGAAGCCCAGTCTTGACTTTCAGTGCCGCCCGCACCAGAGTTAATCTTTAAGACGCACGACATTTGGTCTTCCTCTTGGCGCAGCATATTGCGCAGTTCGAGTTCTTCTATGGCTTCAATGCACTTAGCATAAGCTTCGTCCACCTCCTCTTCGGTTACCATTTCCTCCTTATAAAAGTCGAAGGCAAGGGTGAGTTCGTCAACAAGCGTTTTAACGTGCTTGTAACCTTCAATCCACTTTTCAATGCCTTTCACCTTTTTCATTTGTTCTTCGGCACGTTTAGCATCGTCCCAAAATCCAGGGTCTTGCGTGCGGAGTCGCTCTTCTTCGAGCTGCATCGTTTTGGCATCTATATCGAGGTAGCGGTTCAATGCTGCTACGCGGTCTTGGGCATCTTTCAGTTGGTCAGAAGTGATCATGTATTGTTCTTTTTCGTTTCTCTTTATTTGTGGGGTGACGAGTCCTTTTTGTTAACGAGTTAACAAGTAGACAAGTCAACAAGTAAGTTTGTTTTATTTTTAAAGGTAACTTGTTCGTTAACTTGTCAGCTCGTCAACTTGTTACCCCGTCAACTAAAAATCATTTCGTTGCTGCCGCAGCTTCGGCTTCTGCTTCGGCATAGATTTGTTCGATTTGTTCAGCATAGTGGTCATACACTACGCGGCGGCGCACTTTAAGCGTATTGGTAAGTTCACCATTATCCATGGTGAAGGGGTGAGACAACAAGATAAAGCGCTTAATCTGCTCGTAGTGAGCAAGGTCTTGTTGCAACGTTTCGATACGCTCTGTGTAGAAACGAATGATTTCGGGCTTCTTGCATAATTCCTCACGGTCCTTAAACGTAATGCCATTGTCTTGTGCATACGTTTCGAGCAGGGCATAGTTCGGGACTATCAGTGCGCTGACGAATTTACGCTTGTCGGCCACGATGACAGCTTGGTCGAAGTAACGATCAAGTACCAACTTCGACTCAATCATCTGCGGCGCGATATATTTACCATTCGACGTCTTGAAGAGGTCCTTAATGCGCTCGCGTAGGTACAATTCGCCATTCTTCATAAAACCAGCATCGCCCGTATGGAACCAACCGTCTTCGTCAATCGCCTCTTTCGTTTGCGAGTCTTTCTTGTAGTAGCCCTTTGTAATGGTTTTGCCACGGAGCAAAATCTCGTCGTTCTCGCCAAATTTGATTTCAATATTATCAATGAGGCGACCGACAGAGCCTAATGAAACGGGTTTCCCTGGGATGTCGCACGATACAGTAGCCATACTTTCTGTCAAGCCATAGCCTACTACCATATTGATGCCAGCTGCATGAACGAACTTCTCTACTTCGGGCGATACGGCTGCTCCCGCTGTGGGGAAGAAATTTGCTCGCTCCAAACCTAATGTCTTGCGCAGCAACTTTATCACCGTCTTGTCATACAACTTATATTGCAAGGTTAAACTCATAGGGGCCTTCTTTCCCTTTGACTTATAGTTGACCCAATAACGTTTGCCAACTTCGAGTGCTTCGCTGATGAGTTTGCGCTCCATAAAGGAACCATTCTCCATCTTTTCGAGCACGGCCTGATATACTTTCTCCCAAAAACGGGGTACAGAACTCATACAAGTGGGGTGTACCTCTTGCATAGAACGCTGTACGTCAGCAGGGCGAAGGTTGACGCACTGCAGTGCGCCTTCACTCATTCCTAAGTAACACCAAGCGCGTTCAAATATATGTGTGTAAGGCAAAAAGTTGAGGAATACATCATCTTCGCTCAAGGGTAACACAGCATCGTTTACGCGGAGCCCCTCACGGTATTGACCATAAGTAAGCATCACACCTTTGCTCTGTCCTGTAGTACCACTGGTATAAAGGATATTACACAAGTCGTCATCGTTGGCATCAGCCTGACGCTGGCGATATTCGGCTTTAAGGTCGTCGTCAATGCCGCCATTGAGGGCCTCTTTTAAGAAGTCGTCAAAGTAGACAGACAAGTGATCATTCTCATTCTTCTTGACTGAGCGGTCGAAGATGATAATCTTTTCGAGCGATTGAGCCACCGAAATGACACTAAAGGCCGTATCATACTGTGGCTGTTCGCCTACAAAGAGGAAACGCACCTGCGCATCATTGAGCATATAAGTGATTTGTGCAGCACTGCTTGTAGCGTAGAATGGTATCGTTGTTACGCGAATGCCATAAGCACCAAAATCGACGTAATGCGTTTCAGGCTTATTTTGTGAAAAGACGGCTATATTTTCTTGCACTTTAACGCCGTGACGCAAAAGAGCAAAGGAAACCTTCTGTACGGTAAGAGCAAACTGACGCCATGAAATGGGTATCCACTTATTGAGCGTATAGTCTCGATAACTCAGTGCAGCGCGGTCGCCGTACTTCTTAGCTTGCTCTAAGATAAGTTTAGATAGGTGACAATTATTTTGCATAGGATGCAGGTTTTAGGGGTAAAAACACTCTTTGCCGCAGACGAACATTGTCCGTTGCGGCTTGTGTCTTTTGCCCATGTGGGAAAGAATGAAGTTATTCTTCATTCGCAAAGGTATTTAAATAATTGCAAATAGGCAACCTTTTGCGCAATTAAGCGTGTGTGTAGGATTTTGTTGACTGCAATTTGAAAGCCTCTTCCCCTAACTCTCTCCCCGCCCAGAGAGGGGGGAGGGTAGGGGAAGAGGCTCTTAAATTGCAGCTTATCAATATTTAAACGTGCTACCACCTAAAAATTCGCGTAGGAGCGAGGTTGGAGGCAATCCACGCGTAGAGATAGGCTTCAGATAAGTTAAGAACTTGCGCAAACGATAGGCTTCAGAGTATTCGGGGGCAGACTCGGGCACTTCCTCTAAGAGTGGTAAAGCTTGGTCACGTAAGGCTGCCAATTCGAAGAGCAAGGCTGTGTTGACCATTTCGTCAGCCTCCTCTTGGAAGGGGAATATCCAACGCTCCTCACCACGGCGCACAGAGGGCCATTGAGCAATCGTCTCTTGTGCCGAACGAGCACGATATTTATGATCGCGCACAATACGGCGTAGCAGACGATTGTCAGTTGTGGGTATGTAGTTATGGTCGTCTAATAAAATAGTCGTCAACGCAGAGGCATAAATCTTAAACTTATGTTTATCGTCAACACCTTCTGTCAAGCGTGGATTGAGTGCATGAATGCCCTCTAAGATTAAGATGTCGTGTTCGCTCAAATGGTAGCGATGCCCACTGGGTACGCTTTTTCCCGTAGTAAAGTCATAACGTGGCGTTTCAACCTCCTTACCCTGAATGAGCGCATTGATCTGAGACGTTAACAAGTCGATGTTCATGGCATCAATGTGTTCGAAGTCATAGTTGCCGTCAGCATCAAGAGGCGTTTTGGTGCGATCAACAAAGTAGTCGTCAGTCGAAATAGGCAACGGCTTTAGTCCACAAGCCATTAATTGCACACTCAAACGCTTGCTAAAGGTAGTTTTGCCACTTGAAGAGGGTCCAGCAATGAGTATTACCTTAATATCCTTATTAGCAGCTATGCGGTCGGCCAAGCGAGATATTTTCTTTTCTTGCAACGCCTCACTAAGGTTGATAAGGTCATTGGTAAGTCCCTTGGTGCAAGCCGCATTAAATTCTCCGACAGTGGTGATACCCAAAATCTCGTTCCAACGATGTTGTTCGTTGAACACTTCAAACATCTTAGGTTGCTCAATCATAGGGCGCAATTCCGAAGGATTATTGGGGTCAGGTATGCGAAGGAACAAACCATCGGCAAAGAGTTGAAGGTCGAACAGATAGATTTGTGAGGTCTTAATCAATAAAGAACCATAAAAGTAGTCGGCCGTATCGTCTAAGGTATAATAAGTAGTATAAAGTTTACCCAAACCTTCGAGCAACTTAGCTTTACTCTCTAATCCGTCTTGTCGGAAACGAGTCACAGCTTGTTCCGTAGGACACGTTATGCGATGAAAGGGAAGATCGGCCTTGATAATCTGTTCTATACGCTCCTTGAGTTTATTCACCACCTCTTGGTCAACCGCCTTACCTTCGGGTAAACGCAGACGGCAGTAGTAACCATTCGACACGGGGGTGTCGATGCGTAAGCGAGCGGCCGATCCATACGTGTCGCGTACGGCTTTATAGAGAACGAAAAAGAGAGAGCGCGTATACGTGCGCAATCCTGACGATGAGGTGATATCTAAGAATTCTACGTCCTTGTCATTAAAAAAAGTAAAGTGAAGTCCTTCCACCTTATTATTGACCTTAGCACTTGTTGGGCCATAAGGCATGTGAAGGTCGAGCATTTCGTATACCTCCTCGAGGTTAAAGCCTACTGGCACCTTGTGCGAGCGGCCAGTGTTTTTACAACGTATGGTAATATTCACAGTTCGTAATTTACTAATGGTTTAATCAGAATGTGCTTCAAATATACGGCAAAGAAATGGAAGTATGTGTTACAAAAAAGTAAAATAAACAGAAGTCGTAGACATTTTGAACATAAATGCCGCAAAATCAGCACATAACACAAAAAAATGGCATTAAAAAGTTGGCTAAAAAAAGTAAAGTTATTAACTTTGCAGCCGCTATGAGGGCAATAAGCCTTTATGGTCTATTCATAATATATTTTTTAATTCATACACAATGTACTTAGATTCTGAAAAGAAGAAAGAGATCTTTGGCACATACGGACAGTCTAATTCGGATACTGGTTCTGCAGAGAGCCAAGTAGCCTTGTTCTCTTACCGTATTGCCCACTTGACGGAGCACATGAAGCAGAACCGTAAAGATCATACGACTGAACGCTCACTCGTTAAGATGGTAGGTAAGCGCCGCGCGCTCCTCAACTACCTCAAGCGTAAGGACATCGAGCGTTATCGTGCTATCGTTAAGAAGCTCGGTTTGCGTAAGTAATCGCTTCGCCCGAAGTTTTCTTTACGACAGAAAATGCTTAACCCGCATAATTCGCAAGAATTATGCGGGCTTTTTTTGTCTTGGTGAGTACATAGACAAACTGCAATTTGAAAGCCTCTCCCCCTAACCCCCTCCCCGACCGGGGAGGGGGAATAGATTACCTTTGCTTGCTGCGTTTCTAACTGAAAACCAGCAGAGAACCAGCAGAGAACTCAAGAAGTAAAAGTAACTTATTCCCCCTCCCCGGTCGGGGAGGGGGTTAGGGGGAGAGGCTGACAAATTGCAGTTTATTAAAACATTTTGCTCAACTGAACTTGAATTAGTACTGCATAGAGAAAGTGATGCCGCGGCGCATCATATCCTTCAATACGGGTGAGAGGCGCTTCAAGAAGTCGTCCCATGAGCGTTTCTTACCAGGTGTCCACCCCACTTCACTCAAAGCTAAGGCACGAGGATAGGCTTGATAATAGATGCGTTCGGGCGTATTGATACACTCACTCCACAACGTACCTGCTACACCAAAGAGATTGTTGCGCTCAAAGTCTTCACCCATACCCCATGCGGGATCAAGTTCATACGAACGTTTTAATGGAATAATCGGCATGCCCCAATTCACTTCAGGCATGTCGCCTGCAGCCATGGGGTAATCTAAGTAACAATGTTCACCAGGGCAAAGCATAATCTTGGCATTATTGGCCACAGCAGCCTCTAAGGCACGTTTGGTCAATCCATGGCGCCATGAGAAGGTGACGCACCCCGGCTGTATCTTCTTAAAGTCAGTCTCGTACCAAAACATAGGAGTCTTACCATACTTCGTGCGTAGGGTGTCTATTACACGATTAAAGAGATACTCTTGCAGACGCCAATTTTCAGAACGATCGGTTGTCGTAATGCCCAGCTGCTTCTTCAAAGCTTGGCAGTCGGTGCAGTGTGTCCAACAGTCGAGAGCCGGATTACCCGCCTCATCGCCTCCTAAGTGGATATAGGGAGAAGGAAAGATGTCGGCCAATTCACGGAATACATTGCCTAAGAACTCAAAGGTAAATTCCTTACCTGGGCAAAGCAAATTATCAGACACACCGCAAGTAGTACGAATGGGCACTTGTTTGGCACCACACGTCAATTCTGGGAATACATGAATGGCTGCAACTTCATGTCCAGGCATCTCTATCTCAGGAACTACTTGCACATGATACTTAGCTGCATAGGCCACTAACTCACGCATTTGATCCTGTGTATAATACCCTGAGATAGGCACTAACATATCGTCCATACCCACACGCGAAGAGGCTTGTTGCGTAAGTTGCGGATACTTCTTTATCTCGATACGCCATGCTTGGTCATCAGTAAGGTGGAGATGAATGGTATTGTACTTATAACGAGCCATTTCGGGAATGAAAGCCTTTAACTCGTTGAAGGGAATGAAGGTACGACAAGGGTCGACCATTAATTCACGAATATGGGTACGTGGTTGGTCCGTAATGTGGAGTTGTGGAATGGCTTCGCAGCAAGCAGTTGTTCCATTGCCTCGCATGAGCTGATCGAACGTCATAAGACCATAGAAAACTCCCGTAGCAGTCTTACCATGTATGCTTACCCCCTTTTCGGTCACATCAAGCGTATAGGCTTCATCATCTTTCAACGAGGGGTCTAATCCTAAAGTAAGCGTAGCCTTGCCCGCTAATTTAGGATTACGTAATTTAGGCAAGCGCGTACGCAGGAGTTGCTCTGCTTGCAAGCACTCATTGGCTAACCCTTCGGCTGCCATTACTTCCCACACCTTTTCGAGTGAGAGATTGCTGCCCTTTCTCACCTGCACGTCGACTGGCAGTGGCACTAAGGCCGTGGTAGGGTCGCATACTTTATTGGTCGTATTATCGGGTTCACTAAAGAAGAGGTTCCACCCTGGAGCTTTGCGATAACGCAGTTCGGCCCCTTTGGGCACAATGAGTTTCACCTTTTTGCGGTTAATCCCTTCAAAGGTGGAAGCCACAGCTACAGGCGGCACATCGGAAGTGACACGTACTGTACGCAGGCCTGATAGACGGGCAAAGGCAAATTCGCCCAAGGTAGGAGTACCTTTTATTGTGATTTCTTTTAAGGCCGAACAGCTAGAAAAGGCGGCATCGCCTACACGCGTCAATGATTGTGGTAGTTCAATTTGTGTAAGTGAGGTGCAAGCGAAAAAAGCTTGTGAGCCGATGCTCTTGACGTTATCGGGCAACAGAATGCTTTGCAACGCATGACGCGAATGAAACGCATTATTAGGCACCACTTCACAATCTGCACCACTGAGGTCAACCTTATGAAGTTGGTAACAAAGGTCACGCAGTTGACGGAAGTCGGAATTGCCTTGTGTGGTAAGCTTTCCCGTTAATTTCAATTCTTTCGCGTCAGCCTTTTGTTGAGGCTTCAGCTCATTCATATTGCTAATGGTCTGTGCGCTTAACGGCAAACACATGACTGTAGCAATGAGAGTGGAATAAAGTATATTTTTCACAGAAATTGTTTTTTGATATTGAAGTCGTCTAAACTTTTATGAAGTTCAAGATTTGCCTTTATTTTTGAATCGATTTTTGGCATTGAAGAGGGAGTGTAGCGAGCTACACGACCGATGAAAGGTCAAAAAGCGGTCAAAAAGAAAGGTAAAGATTGAATTTAGAAGAGATAAAAGTTTAAATATAATCTTCGTCAGAAAAGTTTAGACGACTTCATTAACAAGTTGATGATAAATCTGTTTCCAGTTTGTAGATTATGGGTTATAAAGTTAGTTCATGCTAATAATCAACTAAACTAACTCTATAACCATTAACATAAAACTGACTATTTTTAGAAATAGTCCTAAACAGATAAGAATCAGAACTTCACTATACGACTACCGTCTTCCTGTTCTTCGATTGAAACCTTTACAGCATCACCTGGTAATACTTCTTCTATCAATTCAGGCCACTCAATGAAACAGAGTGCTCCAGAATAGAAATAGTCTTCGTATCCCATATCGTATACCTCTTCTAACTTCTTGATACGATAGAAATCGAAGTGGTAAATCAGTTCACCCGTAGTATCAGAACGGTATTCATTGACAATGCTAAACGTGGGAGAATTGACCACATCGGTCACACCCAGTGCTTCACATACAGCCTTAATGAAAGTCGTTTTACCAGCTCCCATCTTGCCGTAGAAAGCGAACACGGTGTTTTGGTCAATTGCTTTTACAAATTCCTCTGCAGCAGCGTTTATATCAGTTAAAGCATTAATTTTGATTTCCATGCGATAAGTTATTATTCAATGTTTAAAAATTTTAGCAAGTGCTTTACGCTCTCTTCTACGGGCAGTTTAGATGTGTCTAAACTCAACGCGGGGTGTTGAGGAGCTTCGAATGGAGCAGAGATTCCCGTAAAGTTCTTTACTTCACCACGTCTTGCACGTGCATAGAGGCCTTTAACATCGCGACGTTCGCACTCTTCAATAGGCGTCGAAATATAGATTTCTTTGAAGTCGTCTTCCCCTATGATTTGCTGTGCCAACTGACGGAGCTCCTCTGTTGGACTAACAAAAGCCGCAATGGTAATAATACCAGTATCAACAAAGAGTTTGGCAACTTCAGCCACACGGCGAATATTTTCACGACGATCCTCAGCGCTAAACCCTAGATTGGCATTAATTCCCGAACGAATATTATCTCCGTCGAGTATGCGACAGAGCAGTCCTCGCTTATGCAATTCACGTTCGAGGGCAATTGCCACGGTGCTCTTTCCGCTACCGCTCAGTCCTGTAAACCATAGCATAACGCCACGTTGATGAAGAAGTTGCTCCTTATCCTCTCGTGTCATCATGCGGTCGAATATTGGATATATATTTTCTTGTGTACTCATATTATGGGCAAAGATAGTGCAAGGCGAGCGCAAAGCAAAATGAAAGCGCGATAAATTGCAGTTTACTTTCTTTCCGCTGCTTGCAGCGTGTTGAGCATGAGCATGCAGATAGTCATGGGGCCGACGCCACCGGGGACGGGGGTAATGGCTGAACACAAAGGAGCCACCTTTGCATAATCTACGTCACCACTCAAGCGAAAGCCCTTGGGACGTGAAGCATCGGGTACACGCGTAGTACCTACATCGATGATAACCGCCCCAGGCTTAACCATGTCAGCTGTAACAAAGCCTGGACGACCGATAGCAGCAATAATAATGTCAGCCTGACGGCAGTCTTCCTTCAGCGTGGTGCTATGACTGTGACATACGGTAACGGTAGCATCGCCAAAGGCTTTTTGCATCATGAGCATGGCCATAGGTTTGCCTGCGATATTAGAGCGTCCTAACACAACACAGCGCTTGCCACTCGTCGAGATCTTATAACGGCGCAAAAGTTCAACAATTCCCTTCGGTGTAGCAGGAATGAAGCAAGGCAGTCCGATTGACATGCGTCCTACATTAATTGGAGTAAATCCGTCAACGTCCTTACGAGAGTCAATGCGTTCAATTACCTTTTGTTCGTCAATGTGAGCGGGTAAGGGCAATTGAACAATAAATCCATCAACCGAAGCATCTTGGTTAAGGCGGTCAACACACGCTAAGAGTTCGGCCTCAGTTACATCAGCCTCGTAACGAATGAGTGATGACTCAAAGCCACAATCCTCACAAGCGATTACTTTATTCTTGACATACGTTTCGCTTCCGCCATCGTGTCCTACAAGTACGGCAGCCAGGTGGGGGCGTTTACCGCCAGCAGCTACAATATGCTTTACGCGTTCAGCTATTTCGGCCTTAATAGTAGCAGCGGTGGTTTTTCCGTCAATGATGATTGTATCCATATCTGTATTCCTATTAAAGAAAGAAGGCTTTGAACACACACACAAATGGAGTGTTCAAAGCCCTATATAAAGTTTTGCTTTACGCTCTATTACATCTTAGGCATGGTAGGCATACCCGGCATCTTAGGCATGTGCGCCATCATACGTCCCATCTTTGATCCGGTCACCATCTTCATCATCTTACGAGTTTGGTCAAACTGCTTCACAAGGCGGTTTACCTCTTGAATGGTCGTACCCGAACCCTTTGCGATGCGATTGCGACGGCTTTGGTTCAAGATTTCAGGGTGCTGGCGTTCTTTGGGAGTCATTGACAAGATGATAGCCTCGATGCCCTTGAAAGCATTGTCGTCAATCTCGACATCTTTCAAAGCCTTGCCTACACCAGGAATCATGGCTGCCAAGTCCTTGAGATTACCCATCTTCTTGATCTGCTGAATCTGTGCCAAGAAGTCGTTGAAGTCGAATTGGTTCTTCTGAATCTTGCGTTGCAACTTGAGGGCTTCCTTCTCGTCGAATTGCTCTTGTGCGCGTTCTACCAACGAAACGATATCACCCATACCCAAGATGCGATCGGCCATACGTTCGGGGTGGAACACGTCAAGTGCCTCCATCTTTTCGCCCGTACCCACAAACATAATGGGTTTGTCTACTACTGTGCGAATAGAAAGAGCTGCACCACCACGCGTGTCACCGTCGAGTTTAGTAAGTACTACGCCTTCGTAGTCCAAGCGGTCGTTGAACTCTTTCGCCGTATTAACAGCGTCCTGACCTGTCATGGCGTCAACAACGAAGAGCGTGTCGTCGGGTTGAGCTGCTTCCTTAATAGCTGCAATCTCGTTCATCAACTCTTCGTCAACAGCGAGACGACCTGCGGTATCGACAATCACCGTGTCGTATCCCTTAGCTTTTGCCTCTTGTATACCCTCACGAGCAATCTTGACAGGATCCTTCTCGTTCAAGTTCATGTAGATAGGCACTTCAATCTGTTCGGCCAACACACGCAACTGCTCAACGGCAGCAGGACGGTATACGTCACAAGCTACGAGCAAGGGCTTGCGGTTCTTTTTCGTCTTGAGAAAGAAAGCCAACTTACCTGAAAGAGTAGTCTTACCTGCACCATTCAAACCAGCCATTAAAATGACAGAAGGACGACTTTGGAGTTTGAGCTCTGAAGCATGTCCGCCCATCAACTCGGCCAATTCGTCGTGCACGATCTTTACCATTAACTGACCAGGCTTAACACTCGTCAGCACATTCTGACCCAAAGCCTTCTGCTTTACGCGGTCGGTAAATGACTTGGCCACCTTATAGTTAACGTCGGCGTCGAGCAGGGCGCGACGCACGTCCTTGAGGGTTTCGGCCACGTTAATCTCAGTGATGCGGCCTTCACCTTTTAATATTTTAAAAGACCTTTCAAGTCTTTCGCTAAGATTTTCAAACATGATTGTGAATATTTTGGGTGCAAAGATAGTGCTTTTATCTTTCGTTAGCGTATCTTTGCAGTTAATTTTTCGGTTAACGAGTTGACAAGTTAATGAGTTGACGAGTTGACGGGTTGACAAGTTAACGGGTAAGTTTACTATGGAAAATAAGAAACTTGTTAAATCTTTCAAACAATAATCCTCACTTACCCTCTATCACTGCATCAAAATAACTAACACTGTGAATAAGAATCATAACAAATCAAAGAATGTGCAGAAGTCTATGACACAAGCCGCCACTTCAAAAGAGGCAAAGCAACCATTAGGCTTGTGTAAACTATGCACGGCACGTTGGCTCACTTATGGGTTGGGTTTCGTGGCGCTCTATCTCTTCTTAGCATGGGGTTACGGCGACGTCTTCGCACGTGCTGAACAAGATAGTTACATCTCTACATCGACTGACACGATGTACTATCTACTTAGTCAACCTCTCGGACATTGGTATTGGCTATTGCGTTGGCCCTTACTCCTATTTAAATGGGCATGGGTAGGCGGTCTGTTATTGGCAGGCATTTACACACTCACGGCTCGCTTTACGGATGCAGCCTTTCGTTTGCCCCGTAAGTGGGAGGGAGTAGGCTTTATCGTGCCATTAGCCCAAATCGGTTGGATAATCTACCGTGGCACGAACCTTTATTATAAAAACGAACCTTCTTTATTTTTAGCCATTGCAATATACGCCTTGGTCGCAACGGCTGTAATGGCGGCCATTAGCTGGTTCATTACACGTAAGAAGGAGGTCGTGTTACCCGAACGTGTACGCCCTATCGGTTTGTGTATTACATTGTTGCTCACCGCCTTAACGACGGGAGCTGCCCGCTATTTTAATCAAAATGAGATTTTATTAGCGCGTCTTCAATTGCAACAACAGCAGCAAGATTGGGAGACGATGATTGAGACAGCGCGTTCGGCTCGCCAACCGAGCCGTGCGATAGCGGCCTATCATGCCGTGGCTTTGGAGGAGACCGACCAACTCTTGGATGGTATGTTCGAACTCGTATACGAATACCCGAAAGCACGACTTGACACCATTGATGGCAACGAAGAGTATGGACTCTTCTTGGCCGACTGCAACTATCATGCAGGACTACTGAACGCGGGTTATCGCTGTGCCATGGATCAAAACGTAATGAATGGTCCACGCCTTTATAACTTTAAGCGCATGGCCGTATGTGCACTGTTGATGGGTGAAAAAGAATTGTGTCAGAAGTATTTGACCATTATCAGCCAAATGCCGCTTGAGGGTGATTTTGTTGACAAGTATACGGCAATGCTTTATAATCGCAAACTCATTGACGAGGACGCAGAGTTGAAGCATGTGCTATCGCTTGCGCCCAAAGAAGACTATTTTGAGCAAAACTATTTGTCGCCTCTCTTCTTGGGTTACAATACAGGAATAAACCAAGGTACGGACGCTACGTTGATTACCTCGGCAGCTGCCTGCTTGTATCAAAAGGACTTGAAGGCTTTCTACTTCCGCGCACAGATATTAGGACAAAAGGGATTTAACTTCCCCATGAGTATGCAAGAGGCACTAGGCATTTTGGCTATTAAGCACCCCGAACTGCACATTATGGAACAATTTCCACAGATCGGACAATTCGTGCCTGGCAGTATAAATTCTTTCTTGATTGATGCTAAGCCATTCGCCAAAGATCGTTTGGCACTGCGCCATGAATTGCGTAAGGCTTGGTTAGGTACATATATGTATTATTACTATACTGAGAACAACGATCCCGATCAAGTACGTAAGGAAGAGAAAAAGAGTACAGAAGTAAACTAAAAGAAGACAAAAGGACTCATGAAAAAGATGTCTATTATATACAAAGGTGTATGTGCGCTATTATTGGGCCTTTCACTCATCGGCCAAATGAGTTGCGGCAACACTGAAGCTACCATTCCGACTAACGCAGAAAGCGTGAGCGAGGTGGCACAGATCTATCCTGACTATCGCGATATTGTCATTCCGCCCAATATAGCTCCACTGAATGTACAAGTGAAGTCAAAAGGCGATGCCTTTGTGGGTAGCATTGAGGGCGGTGGTAAGCAAATTATTGCCGCTACAGACGAAGACGGCGTGTTGCAATTCGACTCACTGGAGTGGAAGGAATTGATCAATGCAGCACGAGGCAAAGACCTCAACGTAACACTTTATGCCGAACGCGAGGGAAAATGGGTAAAGTTTCCGAGCTATAAAATAACGGTGGCCAACGAAGGCATTGATCGCTACTTGTCATACCGTTTGATCGAGCCTTCTTACGAATTGTATCGACAAATGGGACTTTATCAGCGCGACCTTGAAAGTTTCAACGTGCAAACGATTTATGAAAACAATCGCACGTATGATAAAGACAACAACCACTGCGTCAACTGCCATAATTATCAAAATTATAGCACAAAATATATGTTGTTCCATCGTCGTGCGAAGGGCGGAGGTACGATCTTTATTGAGAACGGAAAGATAGAGAAGCGCACCATTAAGAGCGATTCTATCTTGGCAGGTGCAACTTATCCTACGTGGTACCCAACGCGCAACTGGGTAGTATTCTCGTCTAACCAAACGGGACAGTCGTTCCATATTCGCAATCACCAAAAGATTGAAGTGGTAGACTATGGTTCAGATCTCATCTTCTATGACGTTGACAAAGAAGAAGTGAAAAGCATTATGCGCACAGATACTGACTTAGAGACGTTCCCTTGTTGGGCACCTGACGGCAAGAAATTATACTACACGTCGGCTCATGTGCCAGAGTTTGAAGGGAAAAATGACTCAATTCGTCGCGACCTGATTATCAACCTTTACGATAAGGTACACTACAACGTGATGAGCATGACATTCGACCCCATAACGCGCACTTTCGGTACACCACAAGTGGAGGTAGACTGTGCAGCGCAGGGCAAGAGTGCTGCCGTAACGCGTGTGAGTCCCGATGGACGTTATTTGCTCTTCTCATTGGCTGACTATGGCCAATTCCATATCTGGCACACCTCGGCTGACTTGTACGTGAAGGATTTGCAGACAGGACAAGTTTATCCGCTCACTGAGGCAAATAGTAAACAAGCCGACAGCTATCATGGTTGGAGCTCGAACGGACGCTGGATATTTATGGCTTCGCGTCGTGACGACGGCTCCTTCTCACGCGTTTACATGGCCTATTTCGACAAGCAAGGTAAGGCACACAAGGCCTTCCTTTTGCCACAACTCAATCCGATGCAAAATATTTTGTTGCCCAAGAGTTACAATGTGCCCGAACTGACTAAAGACGCTGTAAGCGTTTCGGCTAAGGAGATAAAAGAGGCAATTGAGAAATAATAGCGTTTTTAGTCTGGAGCTTATGAGGTTCTAAAGTTACTCAAGTTGAGGTTATAAAGTTTCTTAAGTTTCGGATTTAGCAAGGGCGGGCTGAAAGCCCAATGTAGCACATAGCCCAGGGCAAGCGAAGCGACACCCTGGGTGATCCCACAACAAATAATATTGAAGCGCCCTGAAAGGGCAAAAGCATTAAGAAATGGCACAATCTTTGAGCAAAATATACATACATCTGATATTCCACATTAAGACGACAAGTCCAGCCATCAGACAATTCTTGTTATCACACGGAGTATAATACGACGAGGCGTATGTGCTTAAGGGTTAAAGCTTTTGCCCTTACAGGGCGCGGAGACTCTACTATGCGGGAACCCCAGGGTGTCGCTTCGCTTGCCCTGGGCTATGTGTTCCATTGGGCTTTCAGCCCGCCCTTGCTAAATCCGAAACTTGAGGTTGATAATCAACACGATGTAACTTTATAGCCTCAAAACTAAAAGCTAATTATTAGACCCCCCCTACTAACAAATATATGAAAAAGACACATACACACAAATGCTTTTCAGCCTTGCTCTTGCTGGTATTGTCATTCACAATGTCACTGCCTACCCATGCCGTGTTGAAGGAAAAAGACCTTGCAGCTACGCTGAAAGTATTACGCGCTGAGTTGCAGTCAACCTACAACGAGCAGAAGCAGCACCTGGCTCGTTATAATACACTGACGCAAATGCAGCATAAGCAAATGATTTCGCTTATGCAACGCAGCGACCAAATAGGCTTAATGCTTTACTCTCAAAAGCAGGACTTTACGTTTGATATGACGTATGCTTGTCACGAAGCAACGCAACTTTACAATGAGTTTAACAAGCGCAGTGTACCCTATCAAAAGATATTGGATCGCATCAATATGGAGCTAAATCGTTACAATGCACTGATTAGTTCATTGCAAACGATACCACCCTCTGTGGCGGAAGACCTTGCTCACCCACAAATCAACGTAAAGGGGGCATCCCCCGTGCCCATTTTGGTAGGCCCTGTGACGAAAAAGGGTGGACAGCTACCGCCTCCTAATGCCCAGTTACCTTTTATGCTAAGCGATGAAGGGCAAGAAGACCGTGCGGTTTGCCTCAAGTATGCGACAGCCTTGCGCAACAATTTAGAGAAGTTGAAGCAGAACATCATTCGTGACAACGAGCATTATAAAATGACCTCAAGCAAATTGGGTAAGCTCAACAATTATGCGCTGCAACGCTATAATACAATTCAGCAAAACATATTTGTGAATGGCGATGCCAATTACTTTGAGATCTTAGGACAATTGTCACGCTATATGAAGCAAGCTAAGGCCGATGCGAGCGAAAAGTATGACACCGAACATATTGACACTGCAGGCAAACGACAAGAAGTAAATTCGCAGTGGCGCGGCCCTATCGTAATGGGGTTGACCTCCTTTGTGCTGTTCTACATCATCGTTGCCGCTTTGTTGAGCAACGTGATAGTGCGTTGGATTGTGCCGAAACGTTTCCGTACGGAAGAGTTTATGAAGAAGAAGGTATGTCTCATATTGGCTGCCGCTATGGTTATATTTGCCATTTCGATTATGATCTGCCGCACGTTTATGTATCACAATTTCTTCTTAATGGCTTCTAAGCTGCTCATTGAGTACGCTTGGTTGTTGTGCGCTATATTCGTTTCGTTGCTCATTCGCTTAACGGGCGATCAAATCAAAAGTGGCTTCCGCATCTACACGCCCATTATGCTGATGTCGTTTCTCGTCATCACCTTTCGTATCATCTTCATTCCCAATAACTTAGTGCAGTTGGTGTTCCCGCCTATTCTATTACTTTTCACCTTGTGGCAATGGTATGGCGTAGCACGACACAATGATAACATTCCGCGGAGTGATATATTCTACACCTACATCTCGCTCTCACTCATGGTGGTTTCAACTGCAGCCGCATGGTACGGATATACTTTGCTCTCAGTTCAAATACTGATTTGGTGGATGTTCCAATTGGCTTGCATTCAAACGGTTACGTGCGTTTACGACCTTCTGGCCGTGTACGAAGAGAAACGCTTGGTGAAGAAGATTGGTGAGAAGTTGGTGGTGAATAAAGGAAAGACGCAACATCTTAATTTATTAGAAGCCATTCGCGTGCGCCACGAGAAGCATATCAATCAGACGTGGTTTTATGACCTCGTGGCCATGGCCATTGTGCCTGTATTAGGCGTATTGTCAGTGTTGCTCTCTATTTGGTGGGCAGCCGACGTGTTCGATCTTACAGCAACGGTAGTTAACATCTTTATGTTCAACTTCTTAAGCGTTGACGGCGTTGTCGAACTCTCATTGTTTAAGATCGTATTAGTAGCATCACTATATTTCATCTTCCGCTACTTAAACTACCTAATCAAAGCGCTCTATCACAAGTATCACAAGTCAAAGGTGGTAGTAAATGGTAAACCTAACTTTACGCTGGCCAATAATATTATTGCTATCTGCGTTTGGGGTATGTATGCTATCATTTCAGTACGACTCTTAAAGATACCTTCAACGGCCGTTTCTGTTATCTCAGCAGGTTTGGCAACGGGTGTCGGTTTTGCCATGAAGGACTTACTCGAAAACTTCTTCTACGGCATTTCGCTCATGACGGGGCGCGTGCGTGTTGGCGACTTTATTGAGTGTGACGGCATTCGTGGTAAGGTAGACAGTATCACCTATCAGAGCACGCAGGTAGTTACAGCCGACGGCTGTGTGATTGCTTTCTTAAATAGTTCGCTCTTTAGCAAGAACTTTAAGAATATCACCAAAAATCACTCTTACGAAATGGTATCGGTACCTGTAGGTGTAGCCTATGGCGCAAACATAGACCAAGTGCGTACGCTCCTAACAGACGCTGTAAAGAATCTTATGACCCAAACTGACGATGGACGTGAAGTGATTAGTAGTGAGAAACCTATCAGCGTAGTGTTTGATGAATTTGGCGACAATAGTGTCAACTTATTCGTGACCTATTGGGTGCTCGTAGAGCAAAAGTTTATTATGACAGGACGCGTAAAGGAAGCTATTTACAACACGCTCAATGCACACAATATTGAAATTCCTTTTCCACAGCGCGACTTACACATTCGCTCCGTAGAAGTACCCCTGCCGATTAATAAAGCAGACTAAATCTAAAAAATAAGTAGGTGTTCTATTTGACAAATTGTAGTTTGAAAGCCTCTACAGAATCCTCTACAAAATGTTTCAGAACGCCCTAAATTATACATTTTGCCTACGTATATTTTACCCACGGCATTTTTTGCTTTCATGTTTCATTTTTTAGTTTCAACACGTTGATAATCAATGTATTCAAAAGATGAAACATAGTATATTTATGTTTCATTTTTAGTTTCAATGTTTCATTCAAAAAACACTGAGGGAGAAAAACAAAAACACTGTGGGAGCGATTCAAAACCTCTGTGGGAGCGATTCAAAAACACTGAGGGAGCGTGAAAGCGCTCCCTCAGTGTTTTGAAAAATGAAACATGAAACTAAAAGTGAAACATTTAAGTGTTATGTTTCAGTCTTCAAAAGTATTGATAATCAACAAGTTGAAACATAAAAATGAAACATGAAAGATAATACAAAGGTAATGAAAACGTATAGAGATGAGTGAGATAAATTGCAATTTATCAAACACAACAATTGACAAAGCACAGGTGATGCTTACCGTTTGCTTTACGAAAAATGTAAAAAAACTTGCTGATAAAGACAAGTATTTTATTGGTAGTTAAAAGAAAAAGTACTAACTTTGCAGCCCGAATGGTGTAGTGTAAACCTATACTTCTTGATATCGCAAAAAATAAAACAATATATAACAATAAAAAAATAAAGAAATGCCTACTATTCAACAATTAGTACGTAAGGGCAGAAGCGTAGCAGCTGACAAGAGTAAGTCACCCGCGCTTGATTCATGCCCCCAGCGTCGTGGCGTTTGTGTGCGTGTATATACCACCACACCTAAGAAGCCTAACTCAGCTATGCGTAAGGTAGCTCGTGTACGTTTGACTAACTCTAAGGAAGTCAACTCTTACATCCCTGGTGAAGGTCACAACTTGCAAGAGCACAGCATCGTACTCGTACGTGGTGGTCGTGTAAAGGACCTCCCTGGTGTACGTTACCACATCGTTCGCGGTACACTCGATACTGCTGGTGTTGCTAACCGTACTCAGCGCCGTTCTAAGTATGGTGCTAAGCGTCCTAAGGCCGCTAAGAAGTAATCTGAGCACATAACTAAAGCTCAATAGAATTGCAAATGTGCAAATGTGAGAAGAAGCAAATAATGAGTGCTTTAACGAAGAATTGGCTTCGTAAGGCGTAGTTGAATTTGTACTTTCACATTTGCATATTTGACTTTTCTACAACATGATTAAAGTCAGGCAGAAGACTTAACGTGTGGTAGAGGTGTAAGCGTGTTTCTAAATATTGAATCTATTCAATTATTGTGATGTTGCATATACGAATTTTGCACATTCACCACGTATTTGCACATTCACCACACATCTGCACAATTACAAATATATTTTTTAACTTTGGTTTGCAGCGGTTGAGTAAACGTCCCAATGGGGAGTTGAAGAACTGAATTGCAGCCCTAACAAAACCAATTTTTACTCAAAATGAGAAAAGCAAAGCCTAAGAAGCGTGTGATCCTTCCCGATCCCGTATTTGGTGACCAAAAAGTGTCTAAGTTCGTAAATCACTTGATGTACGACGGTAAGAAGTCAATCTCTTACGAAATCTTCTACAATGCACTTAACATCGTTGGTGAGAAGATGAAGGATCAGGAGAAGAGCGCCCTCGAAATCTGGAAGGCAGCCCTCGACAAGATCACTCCTCAGGTAGAGGTTAAGAGCCGCCGTATCGGTGGTGCAACTTTCCAAGTTCCTACTGAAATTCGTCCCGACCGTAAGGAGTCAGTAGCCATGAAGAACATGATCGCCTTCGCTCGTAAGCGTGGTGGTAAGACTATGGCTGACAAGCTCTCTGCTGAGATCATGGACGCATTCAACGAACAAGGTGGTGCCTTTAAGCGTAAGGAAGATATGCACCGTATGGCTGAGGCTAACCGCGCATTCGCTCACTTCAGATTCTAATTTTATTTGAGAATACATTAAACGATGGCAAAGCACGATTTACATTTGACTCGTAACATCGGTATCATGGCCCACATCGATGCCGGTAAGACCACAACTTCTGAGCGTATCTTGTTCTACACAGGTAAGACTCACAAGATTGGCGAGGTACACGATGGTGGCGCTACAATGGACTGGATGGCTCAGGAACAAGAGCGTGGTATCACTATTACCTCTGCTGCCACTACTTGCTCTTGGAACTGGAATAATCAAACTTTCAAGATTAACTTGATTGATACTCCGGGACACGTGGACTTTACCGCTGAGGTGGAACGTTCACTTCGTGTACTCGATGGTGCAGTTGCAACTTACTGTGCAGTAGGTGGCGTTGAACCTCAGTCAGAGACCGTATGGCGTCAAGCTGATAAGTACAACGTTCCTCGTATCGGTTACGTTAACAAGATGGACCGCTCTGGTGCTGACTTCTTCGAGGTAGTACGCCAGATGAAGGCTATCCTTGGCGCTAACCCCTGTGTAATCTCAATTCCTATCGGTGCTGAAGAAAACTTCAAGGGTATCGTTGACCTCATCAAGATGAAGGCTATCTTCTGGCACGATGAGACAATGGGTGCTGAATACGAAGTAGACGACATCCCCGCTGAATTGCAAGACGAAGCTCAAGAGTGGCACGACAAGATGGTTGAAACCGCTGCTGAATGCGACGAAGCCTTGATGGAGAAGTTCTTCGACGATCCTTCTTCTATCACTGAAGAGGAAATTGTAGCCGCTATCCGTAAGGGTACTTTGGCTATGGATATCGTTCCTATGACGCAGGGTTCTTCATTCAAGAACAAGGGTGTTCAGACATTGCTTGACTACGTATGTATGTTCTTGCCTTCTCCTCTCGATACTCCCAACATCGTAGGTACTAACCCCGAAACTGGTGAAGAGGAAGACCGCAAGCCTAGCGAAGACGAACACACTTCAGCTCTCGCATTTAAGATTGCAACTGACCCCTACGTTGGTCGTTTGACTTTCTTCCGCGTTTACTCTGGTAAGATCGAAGCTGGTTCATACATTTACAACACTCGTTCACGCAAGAAGGAACGCGTATCTCGTTTGTTCCAGATGCACTCTAACCACCAAAACCCTGTTGAAGTAATCTCAGCTGGTGATATTGGTGCAGGTGTAGGTTTCAAGGATATTCACACTGGTGATACACTTTGCGACGAAGATGCTCCTATCGTACTCGAGTCAATGGACTTCCCCGATCCCGTTATTGGTATCGCAGTAGAGCCTAAGACTCAGAAGGACCTCGACAAGTTGTCACAAGGTTTGGCTAAGTTGGCTGAAGAAGATCCTACCTTTACTGTTAAGACTGACGAACAAAGCGGTCAGACAGTAATCTCAGGTATGGGTGAGCTTCACTTGGACATCATCATCGACCGTTTGAAGCGTGAATTCAAGGTTGAATGTAACCAAGGTAAGCCTCAGGTTAACTACAAGGAGGCCGTTACTAAGACGGTTAACCTCCGTGAAGTTTACAAGAAGCAGTCTGGTGGTCGCGGTAAGTTCGCCGATATCATCGTAAACGTTGGTCCTGTTGACGAAGACTTCAAGGAAGGCGGTCTGCAGTTCATCAACAAGGTAACTGGTGGTAACATTCCTAAGGAATTTATTCCTTCAGTACAGAAGGGCTTCGAGAACGCTATGAAGAGTGGTGTGCTCGGTGGCTTCCCCTTGGATAGCTTGAAGGTTGAGTTGCTCGATGGTTCATTCCACCCCGTTGACTCTGACCAGTTGTCATTCGAAATCGCTGCCCTCCAGGCTTACAAGAACGCTTGCTCTCAGGCTGGCCCCGTTTTGATGGAGCCTATCATGAAGCTCGAAGTTGTTACTCCTGAAGAAAACATGGGTGACGTTATCGGTGACTTGAACAAGCGTCGTGGTCAAGTAGAAGGTATGGAAAGCAGCCGTAGCGGTGCTCGTATCGTTAAGGCTATGGTTCCTCTGGCAGAAATGTTCGGTTACGTAACAGCTCTCCGTACTATCACTTCTGGTCGTGCATCAAGCTCTATGCAGTATGACCACCACGCTCCTGTTTCTTCAAGCATTGCTAAGGCTGTTCTCGAAGAGATTAATGGTCGTGTTGACTTGGTTAAGTAATTAACCGAAGCTTAAAAGCAAAAACATTTTACTTCGTATGGGGGTGGGATAACGAATGACTCTTATCCCACCTACCACGACGAGGTGTTTCATACAAACATAATACATATTTAAACAAAATGAGTCAAAAAATTCGTATCAAGCTGAAAAGCTACGATCACACGCTCGTTGAGAAGTCAGCTGAGAAGATCGTTAAGAACGTTAAGGCTACAGGCGCAGTAGTAAGTGGTCCTATTCCTCTCCCTACTCGCAAGCGCATCATCACTGTTAACCGCTCTACTTTCGTTAATAAGAAGAGCCGCGAACAGTTCGAAATCTCTACTTACAAGCGTCTCATCGACATCTATAGCTCAACAACTAAGACTGTTGACGCTTTGATGAAGCTTGAATTGCCTTGCGGTGTTGAAGTAGAAATCAAGGTATAGTACCTCGTTCTGATACAAAAAGCAAATCCCTTACAGTTACTTGTTTGACTGTGAGGGATTTTTTTGTACCTTCGCAAGGTAGATAAATCTTTTTAATTATGAGTCATTATAAGCAAGTTCCTTATGGTGTGGCAGACTTTGAACGCGTAATTAAACAAAACTTCTATTACGTGGACAAGACTATGTATCTGCCTAAGCTTGAAGAACAACCAAGCAATCTATTTTTTATACGTCCTCGACGCTTTGGTAAGAGTCTATTCTTGAATATGCTCCGCGCTTATTATGACTGTAAGAGAAAGGAAGAGTTTCAAATGCTCTTTGGCAAACTGTGGATTGGACAACACCCAACGCCATTGCAAGGAAAGTATCTCATATTAAGTCTTGACTTCTCACAAGTCGGTGGAACGATAGAACAGGTAGAGACTAAATTCAACAACTATTGCAACATTATGCTCGATAGTTTTGTTGATAAATATAAAGAGTGCTTTCCTGAGGGCTTTGCGGAGAAAGTACACCACGTAGATAGTACTGATGCAAAATTGACAACAATCACCAATGAGGCTCAGCGTTGCAATTTACCGCTCTACCTCATCATCGATGAGTACGACAATTTCACCAATACGATATTAAACGAAAATGGCGAAGATGTTTATCACGCTATAACACATGCTGACGGCTTTTACCGCGACATTTTCAAGAAATTTAAAGGCACTTTTGAACGCATCTTTATGACGGGAGTAAGTCCTGTAACGCTTGACGACGTGACGAGTGGTTTTAATATTGGGTGGAATATTAGCACAAGCCCTGAGTTTAACGAATTGTTAGGCTTCTCTACCGCTGACGTGCGCGAAATGTTCACTTATTACAAAGAACAAGGGGCGTTGCCAGTTGATAGTGATATTGAGGTTCTTGTCGAAGACATGAGACCTTGGTACGACAATTATTGCTTTGCTCCAAAATCTCTTGAGAAAGAGAACCGTATGTTCAATTGTGATATGGTGCTATATTACCTTCGCAACTATATGAACAATGGTTGTCCACCGCGTCAAATGGTTGATCCTAATACAAGAACGGACTATGGCAAGATGAAGAAGCTTTTGCAGTTTGACCGCTTGGATGGTAGTCGCAAAGGTATGATACGCAAAATTGCTGAAGAAGGACAAATCACGACTCGTTTTTACGAGTCATTCTCTGCCTTTCAAATACCTGACCCTTATATATTCCCGAGTTTGCTCTTTTATTACGGCATGCTCACCTTCAAAGCTATCAGAGGCGAAAAAGTAGTACTGAGCATTCCCAATAACAATGTGCGTAAGCAGTACTATGGCTATTTGGAGGAGGAATTTCAAAAGAAGTCAAGCGTTGATACAGAACTATTGACTGACTACTTTTACGATATGGCCTACGATGGTGTGTGGCAACATGCACTGCAATTCATGGCTGATGCCTACACCAAAGTATCGTCAGTACGTGACGGCATAGAGGCTGAGCGCAACTTGCAAGGTTTTTTTATGGCCTATTTCAATCTTACTGATTATTACTACACCGCCCCAGAGTTGGAACTCAACCATGGCTTTTGCGACTTCTTCCTTTTGCCCGACTTGACTCACTATGCCACAAAGCATAGCTACATACTTGAACTCAAGATGTTGCACAAGGGCGATACAGAAGCCACCGCTAAGAAGCAATGGGCCGAGGCTGTAGCTCAAATGAACGTTTATGCTCAAGCTCCTCGCGTTGAAGCCCTGCGCCAAGGCACAATACTGCACAAAATCATCATGCAGTTTGACGGTCATCGACTCAAGCGAATGGAGGAGGTGTAATAAAACTGCAATTTATAAGCCTCTCCCCCTAACCCCCTCCCCGACCGGGGAGGGGGAATAGATTACCTTTGCTTGCTGCGTCTCTAACTGAAAACCAGCAGAGAACTCAAGAAGTAAAAGTAACTTATTCCCCCTCCCCAGTCGGGGAGGGGTTAGGGGGAGAGGCTTTCAATTTGCAGTTTATTTGTTTCTCCCTCCGTTTTTAATAAAAAAGTACTAATTTTGCTTCGTTATATTGGAGTGCTATGCACTTTCCTGTAAATCAATCAATAGGATATTGATAGAATGGAACACGAAGAACAATTTAAGTATCTGCAACATATCAATTCACCTGCTGACCTACGAAAACTCTCAGTTGACGAATTGCCCGTGGTGTGTGATGAACTGCGTCGCGACATCATTAACGAGTTAGCCGACAATCCTGGCCACTTCGCTTCAAGCTTGGGCCTGGTCGAGATAACTGTGGCCATGCACTACGTGTTTGATACCCCTTACGACCGTATTGTGTGGGACGTTGGCCACCAAGCCTATGGTCATAAAATACTCACAGGTCGGCGTGATGCCTTTCATACCAATCGTAAGTTGCACGGCATTCGTCCCTTCCCTTCGCCCCAAGAGAGCGAGTATGACACCTTTGCTTGTGGACATGCCTCCAACTCAATATCGGCTGCCTTAGGTATGTCGCTCGCTGCGGTCAAAAAAGGAGAAGACAATCGTCATGTCGTGGCTGTAATTGGTGATGGCGCGATGAGTGGCGGATTGGCCTTTGAGGGGTTGAATAATGTGTCTGACACACCCAATAATATGCTCATCATCTTGAATGACAACCACATGAGCATTGATCGCGCTGTGGGGGGTATGAAGGAGTATTTGCTTCATCTGCATACCAGTAGTTGGTATAATCGAATGCGTTTTCGCATTTCGCGTAAACTTACCCAATGGGGATTGCTTACCGAAAGCCGTCGTCGGGCAGTATTGCGCTTTAATAACTCTGTAAAATCGTTGTTGGCTAATCAACAAAATATTTTTGAAGGACTCAATATTCGCTATTTTGGTCCCACAAATGGTCACGATGTAAAAGAGTTGGTGCGCATTCTTAATGAGATAAAAGATATGAAGGGCCCCAAACTCCTTCATCTCCATACACAGAAAGGTTATGGTTATAAGCCCGCGATGGACAATGCTACGGTGTGGCATGCACCGGGCAAGTTTTGTGTAGAAAGTGGTGAACGTATTATCGAAAAGCCTTCCGCACCGCAGCCTCCAAAGTTTCAAGATGTGTTTGGACACACTCTGCTTGAACTGTCCAAACAAAATCCACGCATTGTCGGTGTAACTCCTGCTATGCCTACAGGTTGTTCAATGAACATCTTGATGAATGAAATGCCTGATCGTGCTTTTGATGTAGGCATAGCCGAAGGACATGCTGTTACTTTCTCGGCAGGTATGGCCAAAGAGGGCATGCAGCCCTTCTGTAACATCTATTCAGCATTTGCGCAGCGTGCTTACGACAATATTATCCACGATGCCGCCTTGCTCAATCTCCCTATGGTCTTATGTCTTGACCGTGCAGGCTTGGTTGGTGAGGACGGTCCTACGCATCATGGTGCTTTCGATTTGGCCGCGTTGCGTCCCATTCCCAATCTTACTATCGCCTCTCCCTACGATGAGGCCGAGTTGCGCCGACTTATGTACACAGCTCAATTGCCCAACATGGGTACCTTCGTGATACGTTATCCACGTGGTCGCGGTTCGTTAGTCGATTGGCACTGTCCGCTTGAGGCTATAAAGGTGGGGCAAGGAAGACGCTTAAAGTCAGGTAAGGATATAGCCTTACTCACGTTAGGCCCTATCGGCACAGAGGGGGCAAAGGCTATTCAACTGTTTGAACAGCAGCACTCTGAAATGAGCATTGCACACTACGACCTTCGTTTCCTCAAACCGCTTGATGAAACGTTGCTACAAGAGGTTGGTGAACATTTTAGTCGCATTGTAACGCTTGAAGACGGCGTTCGCATGGGCGGAATGGGTTCTGCCGTATTGGAGTGGTTGGACGATCATGGCTATACGCCTCAGGTAGTGCGTTTGGGTTTACCAGATGAGTTTGTCGAACATGGCACAGTGGCAGAACTTCGCCACATCGTTGGTATTGATGCCGAAAGTATTTGTGCTACATTTGATAAGTTAGTTTCTAATAAGAATGATTATGAGCAACGTTAATGTGAAACGTACCTTATTATATATAGGTGTGCTTTTGGCCTTTATGCTACAAGGAGTCGCCACGCTGAAGGCCCAACCCGAAGGATTCTCATTTTATATGATACAACCCACGGCTTTTACTGAAGTAACAGCTGTAAATCCAGTGTTGCGTCAGACGGCCAATGTGAAGGGGGCGCGTGTGAAAGGTACAAATGTGTTGCGTGGCGCGCTGTTGCCTATCATTAAGTCTAGTACGAAGTGGCTAAATGTGTCGTTCGATAGTAAGTCACGCAATCAGTCCGCTTGGCTTCTCGCTTCACAGGCTCGTCAACATAAAGTGGCAGCGCAACAAACGTGTATCATGCCTCCTATTTATCAAGTGGAGAGTGCTGATGGTTCTATTGGTGGCGTAATAGAAGGCCCCAGTGCCACCTATCAGGTACGCACCGAAGGCAAGTATCGTTTGCTCCCCTTCTCGGTAGGTCATGCACCCGGCAGTGACAATTATACGCTGCAATTTTTGGTTGCTGGAGCAAATCCAAGTTATACTTACGTCATAACCACCTCGTTTGTAACCACTTATACAGCCAAGGATAAGCCCTCTTTGTCCTTAGTGCGTGAGGAAGAAGCGGGTAGGGTAGTGTACGAAGCACTCTATTTAGACCTTCCTCGTACCCTTGCTGACGATCAGGTAGATGCTTATATCACTGATTATTTAGTAAATTCCTCAGATGTCGACTTTGCTAAAGTCATTACGAGTGCTTTCCCCGCTGAAGGTTTAGTACCCCAAGTGACTGTCTACTTCAAGGCTACCAATGGTAAGCGTTATGCTTATACTTATAATGCTTCTCTCCAACCTCAATGTGCCAACGAATTGTTTAAGTGGCACTTTGTGGAATAAGGCACGCGCTGCCATAAAGTAGTTGGTCAAGGACGGTCGGTATGACTATATCGAGACAGATTCGGTGATTGTTACGTGGCAACCCAACCGTCGCTGTCGCTTTCGCCACATCAAAGGGTATCGCCTTGAAGTAATGGAGGTGGAAAATGCAAAGCTTTGTGTGGGCGATGTCTTTGATTGTGCCTATATCATTAATGGTGAGAAACTTATCGCCGACAACCTTTGCCACAAAGGCATCACGGGCCTCTCTTACGTAGCAGGCAAAGAAGGTGGTGTGTACTTTGAACGAGTGAATATAAAGAATTTGATAAGATAAACTGCAATTGGGGCTCTCCCTAACCTCTTCTCCTCAAGGAGAAATGGTTAGGGAGAGACTTTTGAAATGTAATATATGTATTGCAAAATAGTTATTTAATAAATAAATAATCATAAATCAATTAAAAATAGACTTCATAGGGAAGAAAAAAGAGTTGTTAGGTTTGCTATATAGAACAAAAGTTGTAATTTTGCACTTCGAAAGTAGGAAACATAAGAAAACTGCTTTGTTTTGAGGGAGTTACGGCTCCTAGGTTAGTAATAACCCTCCGACCCATGCTTGCAAAATCAGTTTGGGCGACGGAACATAAAACAATTTTCATATTATTTTCATAAGACTGAAATGCCAGGATTATTAGGAAAAAAAATCGGAATGACATCCGTATTCAGTGCCGAGGGTCAAAACGTACCATGCACTGTTATCGAAGTAGGTCCTTGCGTGGTAACGCAGATTAAGACCGTCGAGAAAGATGGCTATGCAGCCGTACAGGTTGGTTTCCAAGATGCTAAGGAGAAGAATACTTCTGCTCCTCTTATGGGCCACTTTAAGAAGGCTGGTGTTACCCCCAAACGCCACTTGGCAGAGTTTAAGGGCTTCGATCAGGAGTTGAACCTGGGTGACACACTTACAGTTGAGTTGTTCAACGATACTCAATTTGTTGATGTTATCGGTACCTCAAAAGGTAAGGGCTTCCAAGGCGTTGTGAAGCGTCACGGTTTCGGTGGTGTAGGTCAGAGCACACACGGTCAGGACGACCGCTTGCGTAAGCCCGGTTCAATCGGTGCTTGTTCTTACCCCGCTAAGGTTTTCAAAGGTTTGCGCATGGGTGGCCAAATGGGTGGCGACCGCGTAACTACTCAAAACCTCAAAGTATTAAAGGTCATCCCCGAACACAACCTGCTCCTTATCAAGGGTTCTGTTCCCGGTTGCAAAGGTTCAATCGTAATTATCGAGAAGTAAGCAATGGAAGTTAGTGTATTCAATATCAACGGTGAAGATACCGGCCGTAAGGTAACACTGAACGACAGTGTATTTGGCATTGAGCCGAACGACCACGCTATCTACCTCGATGTTAAGCAGTATCTCGCTGCACAACGTCAAGGTACAGCTAAGTCAAAAGAAAGAAGTGAGATGAGCGGTTCAACCCGCAAGCTCGGTCGTCAAAAGGGCGGCGGTGGCGCACGTCGTGGTGATATCAACTCACCCGTACTCGTAGGCGGTGCTCGCGTATTCGGTCCTAAGCCCCGTAACTATAGCTTCAAGCTCAATAAGAAGATGAAGGCACTCGCTCGTCGCAGCGCACTCAGCTACAAGGTACAAGAGAACGCTCTCGTAGTAGTTGAAGACTTCACCTTCGATGCTCCGAAGACTAAGACTTTCGTAGACGCTTTGAATAACCTCAAGGTGGCTGATAAGAAAGTACTCGTAGTTCTTCCCGAAGCAAACAAAAACGTATATTTGTCAGCTCGCAACATTCAGGATGCAAAGGTGGCTATCGCTTCAGATATCAACACTTACGGTGTGCTCAACGCATCATCAATGGTAGTAACTGAAAGCGCGCTCTCTGCAATCGAGACTGTCTTAACAAAGTAAAAATAGCAACAGAAAATGGCATACATTATCAAACCCCTCGTGTCTGAAAAGGCCAATGGGATTACAGAGAAGCTGAACCAATTCAGCTTTATCGTGCGTCCTGAAGCTAACAAACTTCAGATTAAGGCAGAAGTTGAGGCATTGTATGGTGTAAACGTAACAAGCGTTAACACAATTAAGTACGCCGGTAAGACAAAGGCTCGCTACACAAAGGCAGGTCTCGTACGTGGTCGTAGCAATGCTTTCAAGAAGGCAATCGTAACCCTCAAGGAGGGCGAATCAATCGATTTCTATAGCAATATCTAAATAAATAATGGCAGTACGTAAATTTAAGCCCACTACACCGGGCCAGAGACACAAGATTATTGGTACGTTCGAAGAAATTACTGCATCCGTACCAGAAAAATCTCTCGTTTACGGTAAGCGCATCTCAGGCGGTCGCAACAACACTGGTAAGATGACTATGCGTTATCTTGGTGGTGGCCACAAGAGAAAGTTCCGCTTCATCGACTTTAAGCGTGAGAAAGATGGTGTACCCGCAGTTGTGAAGACAATTGAGTACGATCCTAACCGTTCGGCTCGCATCGCATTGCTCTTCTATGCTGATGGTGAAAAGCGTTATATCATTGCTCCTAATGGATTGAAGGTTGGCGACCAGTTAATGTCTGGTGCTGAGGCTGCTCCCGAAGTTGGTAACGCACTTCCCTTGCAGAACATTCCCGTCGGTACCGTAATTCACAACATCGAGCTCCGTCCAGGTCAGGGCGCATTGCTCGTTCGTTCAGCTGGTAACTTCGCACAGCTCACCTCACGTGAAGGTAAGTATTGCGTAATCAAGTTGCCCTCAGGTGAAACTCGCCAAATCCTCAGTGCTTGCAAGGCTACAATCGGTAGCGTAGGTAACTCAGATCATGCTCTTGAATCTTCAGGTAAGGCAGGTCGTTCACGCTGGTTGGGACGTCGTCCTCACAACCGTGGTGTTGTAATGAACCCTGTTGATCACCCAATGGGTGGTGGTGAAGGCCGTCAGAGTGGTGGTCACCCACGTTCACGTACAGGTTTGTATGCTAAGGGCTTGAAGACAAGAGCTCCTAAGAAGCAGTCAAACAAGTACATTATCGAGAGACGTAAAAAGTAACAAGCACTAAAACAAAGAAGAATTTATGAGTCGTTCTCTTAAAAAAGGCCCGTACATCGCAGTATCGCTCGAAAAGAAGGTGCTCGCCATGAATGAAAGCGGTAAGAAAAACGTGGTGAAGACATGGGCCAGAGCTTCAATGATATCTCCCGACTTCGTTGGTCATACCATTGCAGTTCACAACGGAAACAAATTCATCCCTGTTTACGTTACTGAAAACATGGTCGGTCACAAACTTGGTGAGTTCGCACCCACCCGTAAGTTTGGCGGTCATGCTGGTAACAAGAAGAAGTAAGCAGGACTTTCAATCCAAAGAAATAAAAAAGAATAAATAAATAATGGGAGCAAGAAAAAGATTAGCGGCTGAAAAAAGAAAAGAAGCCCTGAAGACCCAGTATTTTGCAAAGTTGCAAAATGTTCCCTCTTCACCCCGCAAGATGCGCTACGTAGTAGACATGGTGCGCGGCATGGAGGTTAATCGCGCCCTCGGCACCCTCAAGTTCTCTAAGAAGGCTGCTTCTGAAGTACTCGAAAAGCTGTTGCGTTCAGCAATCGCTAACTGGGAACAGAAGAACGATCGCAAGGCTGAAGATGGCGAATTGTTTATAACCAAGATTTTTGTTGACGAGGGTGTTACGCTCAAGCGCATGCGTCCAGCTCCACAGGGTAGAGGTTATAGAATTCGTAAACGTTCAAACCACGTAACTTTGTTCGTGGGTACTAAAACAAATGATTAATCGATATGGGACAGAAAGTAAATCCGATAAGTAACCGACTTGGTATTATTCGCGGTTGGGATTCTAACTGGTTCGGCGGCCGTAACTTCGGTGACAACATTCTCGAAGACAGCAAGATCCGTAAGTATCTCGACGCTCGCTTGGCAAAGGCCAGCGTATCTCGTATCGTAATCGAACGCACTCCGAAGCTCATCACTATCACCGTTTGCACTTCACGCCCCGGTATCATCATTGGTAAGGGTGGTGCAGAAGTTGACAAACTTAAGGAAGAACTGAAGAAGATTACCGATAAGGACGTTCAAATCAATATCTTCGAAGTAAAGAAGCCCGACCTCGATGCTAACATCGTTGGTAAGAGCATCGCTCGCCAGGTAGAGGGCAAGATTGCTTACCGTCGCGCTATCAAGATGGCTATTGCCAACGCTATGCGCATGGGTGCTGAAGGTATCAAGGTTCAGATCTGTGGCCGTTTGAACGGTGCAGAAATGGCCCGCAAGGAAATGTTCAAGGAAGGCCGTACTCCGTTACACACTCTCCGTGCCGACATCGACTACTGCCAGTGCGAAGCACTCACAAAGGTAGGTTTGCTCGGTATCAAGGTATGGATCTGCCGTGGCGAAGTTTATGGCAAGCGTGACCTCGCTCCTAACTTCACTCAGGAGAAGGAAACTCGTGGCAACAACAATTTCAACGGTGGCCGCAAGTTCCGCAACAAGAGAAACAACAACCGCTAATCAGATTTTTCAGTTAGAGTATTATGTTACAACCGAAAAGAACAAAATACAGAAGACCGCAAAAAGGCCGTTGCAAGGGTAACGCTCAGCGTGGCAACCAACTCGCTTTTGGTAGCTTCGGCATTAAGAGCCTCGATACGCACTGGCTCACCGGTCGTCAAATCGAAGCAGCTCGTGTAGCCATGACACGTTATATGCAACGTGAGGGTCAGAGCTGGATTCGTATCTTCCCCGACAAACCAATCACCAAGAAGCCTGCCGATGTACGTATGGGTAAAGGTAAGGGTGATCCCGTGGGTTACGTATTCCCCATCACTCCGGGTCGTATCATCTTCGAGATCGAAGGTGTACCTTTCGAGGTAGCTAAGGAGGCTCTTCGCCTCGCTGCCCAGAAGCTTCCCGTTACTACTAAATTCGTTGTTAGACACGACTACGACAAAAACGCCTAATCATGAAGATTTCAGAAATTCGTCAAATCCCCGCAGCAGAGCTTTCACAGCGCATCGCTGACGAGGTTGCTAAATACAATCAATTGGTGCTCAACCACAGCATCTCTCCTCTGGAAAATCCTTCACAGATCAAGGCTGCTCGTCGCACCATCGCTCAGATGAAGACAGTGTTGAGAGAAATCGAACTTAACAAGTAATAATGGTCCAGATGGAAGCTAGAAACTTAAGAAAAACAAGACAGGGTGTTGTTATTAGCAACAAAATGGACAAAACCATTGTTGTAGCTGCTAAGTTCAAAGAGAAGCACCCCATTTACGGTAAATTTGTCTCAAAGACGAAGAAGTATCACGCTCACGACGAGAAGAACGACTGCAATGTCGGCGATACCGTGCTCATCATGGAAACTCGCCCCTTGAGCAAGACTAAGCGTTGGAGAGTTGTTGAAATTGTAGAAAGAGCTAAATAATTATGATACAAGCAGAATCAAGATTGACAGTTGCCGACAACAGCGGCGCACGCGAGGCACTCTGCATCCGCGTTCTCGGTGGTACTAAGCGTCGTTACGCTTCAGTCGGTGATGTGATTGTCGTTTCTGTAAAGAACGTAATCCCGTCAAGCGATATTAAGAAAGGTGCCGTATCAAAGGCTTTGATCGTACGTACCAAGAAGGAAATCCGTCGTGCTGACGGTTCTTACATCCGTTTTGATGACAATGCTTGCGTATTGCTCAACAATGCCGGTGAACTCAGAGGTAGCCGTATCTTCGGCCCCGTTGCTCGTGAACTCCGCGCTGTCAACATGAAGGTCGTGTCTTTGGCACCTGAAGTACTTTAATCAAGATTTCAAAGAAAGTAATGAGTAAGTTACATATCAAAAAAGGCGACACCGTTTATGTAAATGCCGGTGAAGACAAGGGCAAGACTGGTAAGGTCACTAAGGTTCTTGTTGAGAAGCAACGTGCTATCGTTGAAGGCGTCAACATGGTGTCTAAGAGCCAAAAGCCAAGCGCAAAGAACCCTCAGGGTGGCATCGTTAAGATGGAGGCTCCCATTCACATTTCTAATTTGAACGTAGTTGACCCCAAGACTGGCAAGCCCACTCGCATCGGTCGCCGTAAGAACGATGACGGCAAGTTGGTACGTTTCGCTAAAAAATCAGGAGAGGAGATTAAGTAATGAATACAGCACAACTTAAGAAGGAATATGCAGAGCGCATTGCCCCAGCTCTGATGAAGCAGTTCAACTATTCTTCATCAATGCAGATCCCCGCTCTGAAGAAGATCGTTATCAACCAAGGTCTCGGTATGGCAGTTGCTGATAAGAAGATTATCGACGTTGCTATCAACGAACTTACTGCCATCACTGGTCAGAAGGCTGTTGCTACCGTTTCAAAGAAGGACGTTGCCAACTTCAAACTTCGTAAGAAGATGCCTATCGGCGTTATGGTAACTCTTCGTCGTGAACGTATGTACGAGTTCCTCGAGAAGCTCGTTCGCGTAGCACTTCCCCGTATCCGCGACTTCAAGGGTATCGAAAGCAAGTTCGATGGCCGTGGCAACTATACGCTCGGTATTCAGGAGCAAATCATCTTCCCTGAAATCAACATCGATACTATCGACCGCATCCTCGGTATGAACATCACTTTCGTGACTTCTGCTCCTACCGATGAAGAGGGTTACGCTCTCCTCAAGGAATTCGGTCTTCCTTTCAAAAACGCTAAAAACTAATTCGAAACTATGGCAAAAGAGTCAATGAAAGCACGCGAGGTAAAGCGTGCCAAGCTCGTCGCTAAGTACGCCGCTAAGCGTGCAGCGCTCAAGGAAATTGTCAATAAGTCGAATGATCCCGTGGAAGCTTACGAGGCAGCTCGTAAGCTCCAGAAGATCCCTCGCAACGCCAATCCTATCCGTCTGCACAATCGCTGTAAGATTACGGGTCGTCCAAAGGGTTATATCCGCCTCTTCGGTCTCTCTCGTATCCAATTCCGCGAAATGGCTTCTAACGGTTTGATCCCCGGCGTAAAGAAGGCCAGCTGGTAAAGAACAATCCACTTATTATTTAATATTGTCGGGGTTGTCCCGATTAATTAAACAATTCAAATCAAATGACTGATCCTATAGCAGATTATCTTACGCGTTTGCGTAATGCTATCCAGGCAAAGCACCGTGTGGTTGAAGTGCCTGCGTCAAACTTGAAGAAGGACATCACTAAGATCCTCTTCGATCAGGGTTACATCCTCAACTACAAGTTTGAGGAAGATGGTGCTCAAGGCACTATCAAGATCGCCCTCAAGTATAACCCCCAAACTAAGGTGAACGCTATCAAGAGCCTCACTCGCGTTTCAAAGCCCGGTATGCGTAAGTACACTGGCTACCGTGAAATGCCTCGTGTCATCAACGGCCTTGGTATCGCTATCATCTCTACTTCAAAGGGTGTAATGACAAATAAGGCTGCTGCTGATCTTAAGATTGGTGGTGAAGTTCTTTGCTACGTATATTAATTTAGGAGGAACAAAATGTCTAGAATAGGTAAATTGCCGATTAACATCCCTGCAGGTGTAACAGTTACCCTGAAGGATAATGTAGTGTCTGTAAAAGGACCGAAGGGTGAGCTCAGCCAGGCTGTTGATCCTTCCATCATCGTCACAATCGAAAACAACGAAATCACTTTCGCTATCGACGAAGCTAACGACACTGTTGAACAGAAGCAAAAGCAGGCCTTCCACGGCCTCTACCGCGCACTTGTTAACAACATGGTAGTTGGTGTTTCTGAAGGTTACTCTAAGGAAATGGAACTCGTAGGTGTAGGTTACCGTGTTTCAAACCAAGGCAACCTCATCGAGTTCAACTTAGGTTACACTCACGCTATCTTCCTTCAGGTGCCCGCCGAAATTAAGGTTGAGACGAAGTCTGAACGAAACAAAAACCCGTATATCAAGCTCGAGTCTTGCGACAAGCAGTTGCTCGGTCTCGTATGCGCTAAAATCCGTTCTTTCCGCAAGCCTGAACCTTACAAGGGTAAGGGTATCCTTTATGTAGGCGAACAGATTCGTCGTAAGTCTGGTAAGTCTGCTGGTGCTAAGTAATTTAAATCTTTAAGATTATGACTACGAAAAAAGAACAAAGACGCGTAAAAATCAAATATCGGGTTCGTAATAAGATTGCTGGTACTGCTGCCCGTCCTCGTCTGACTGTATTCCGCAGCAACAAGCAAATCTACGTACAAATTATCAATGACGAGACCGCTTCGACTCTCGTTGCTGCCTCTTCACTCGGCATGGAAACCATGCCTAAGAAGGAGCAGGCCGCTAAGGTAGGTGAAGCAGTAGCTGCTAAGGCTATCGCTGCAGGTATCACTGAGGTTGTTTTCGACCGTAATGGTTACCTCTACCACGGACGTGTTAAAGAAGTTGCTGATGGTGCCCGTAAAGGTGGACTTAAATTCTAATTAAGATTATGGCAAACAGAGTAAACGTAAACGCAGAAGAATTAAAGGATAGACTGGTTGCTATCAATCGTGTTGTCAAGGTGACCAAGGGTGGTCGTACTTTCACTTTCGCTGCAATCGTAGTAGTAGGTGATGGTAAGGGCGTTATTGGTTATGGTCTTGGTAAGGCTGGTGAGGTTACAGCAGCTATTGCTAAGGGCGTTGAGGCAGCTAAGAAGAATTTGGTTAAAGTTCCCGTACTCAAAGGTACTGTTCCTCACGAACAAGCCGCTCGCTTTGGTGGTGCAGAGGTATTGATCCTCCCTGCTGCTGAAGGTACCGGAGTTGTAGCTGGTGGCGCTATGCGTGCCGTACTTGAGAGTGTAGGTGTAAAGAACGTATTGGCTAAGTCAAAGGGTTCTTCTAATCCTCACAATCTCGTAAAGGCTACAATCTTGGCTTTGAGTGAAATGCGTGATGCACGCACGGTTGCTCAGCACCGTGGTGTGTCTTTGGAAAAAGTATTCAGAGGATAAACTATTATGGCAACGATTAAGATACAACAGACGAAGAGCCGTATCGGTGCTCCCAAAGACCAAAAGCGCACACTCGATGCACTGGGTCTCACTAAGCTGAACCACATCGTAGAGAAGGAGGACACTCCTAACGTACGCGGTATGATTCGCAAGGTACACCACTTAGTAACGGTCGTAGAATAATTTAATAAACAAACGAAGCTTTATGAAATTACATACTTTAAAGCCTGCTAATGGTGCTACCAGTTCACGCAAGCGTATCGGCCGTGGTCCCGGTTCGGGCATGGGTGGTACTTCAACCCGTGGACACAAGGGTGCCAAGTCTCGTTCAGGTTACAGCAAGAAGATTGGTTTCGAAGGTGGTCAGATGCCTTTGCAGCGTCGTCTTCCCAAATTTGGTTTCAAGAATATCAACCGTGTAGAATACAAGGCTATCAATCTTTCTACGCTTCAGGCTCTTGCCGAGGCTAAGAACCTTGAGAAGATTGGTATCGCTGAATTACAAGCTGCAGGTTTCATTTCTTCAAAGCAATTGGTGAAGATCTTGGGTAATGGCGAGCTCAAGGCCAAGTTGGCCGTAGAGGCTCACGCATTCTCTAAGACCGCTGAAGCTGCTATCACTGCAGTTGGCGGCACAGCTACAAAAATCTAATCAATCCTACTTCGATGAAAAAAATAATCGAGACCATCAAGAACATTTGGAGAATTGAGGACTTGCGTACGCGCCTCCTCATCACCATTCTCTTTGTTGCTATATATCGCTTCGGCTCGTTTATCGTGCTTCCCGGTATTGATCCCGCACGTTTGCAAGCTTTGCAAAATCAAACGAGCGAAGGTTTGATGTCATTGTTGAATATGTTCTCGGGTGGTGCCTTCTCAAACGCTTCGGTGTTTGCCTTGGGTATCATGCCCTACATTTCTGCATCAATCGTCATCCAGCTCCTCGCCATCGCTGTTCCTTACTTCCAGAAGATGCAGCGTGAAGGCGAAAGTGGTCGTCGCAAGATTAATCAAATCACTCGCTGGTTGACTATAGCAATCTTGCTCTTCCAGGCTCCTTCATACTTGATTAACCTCAAGGCACAGACCGCAGGTTCAGGTGCATTCCTTGTAGGAGACGGATTCTGGTTCATGTTGTCGTCTACGATTATCCTTGCGGCAGGTAGTATGTTTGTCCTGTGGCTCGGCGAAAGAATCACTGACAAGGGTGTCGGTAATGGTGTATCACTTATCATTATGATTGGTATCATTGCACGTATGCCGAGTGCCTTTGTTGCTGAATTTGTTACTGCATTCAGCGGTGCCGAAGGTGGTGGCTTAATTAAGTTCCTCTTCGAGATTATTGCACTGCTCTTCGTAATGGCGCTTGCCATTATGTTGGTAAAGGCCACTCGCAAGGTGCCTGTACAGTATGCTCAACGAATTGAAGGCAATCGCGCAGTGGGCGGTGCACGTCAGTACATCCCCCTCAAGCTCTTCGCAGCTAACGTAATGCCTATCATCTTCGCACAGGCTATCATGTTCATACCCCTGACTCTTGCCCAGACCGTTTCTAAGAACGGAGGTAGCTGGGTATTGAATCAGTTCCTGGATCATACAAGCGTACTTTACAACGCAGTGTTCGTCATCCTGATTGTAGCGTTTACTTACTTCTATACAGCCATTACATTGAACCCCGTTCAGATGGCTGAAGATATGAAGCGTAATAACGGTTTCATTCCAGGTGTTAAGCCTGGCAAACCCACAGCAGATTACTTAGACCACGTGATGTCAAGCATCACTTTCCCTGGTTCACTCTTCATCGCTTTGATCGCTATCATGCCTGCTTTCGCTGGCATCTTCGGCGTAAAGCAAGAGTTTGCCCAATTCTTCGGAGGAACGTCTTTGCTTATCCTCGTGGGTGTTGTACTGGACACGTTACAACAGATTGAGAGCCACCTCTTGGTGCGCCACTACGACGGACTCCTCAATTCAGGACACGTCCGCACACGTTCAACGAAGGTAGCTGCCTATTAATTACTTTTAGTCTGAATGATTTATCTGAAGACCGACGATGAGATAGAGTTGTTGCGCAAGGCTAACCTCTTGGTTAGTGCAACGCTCACTGAAATAGCAAAAATTGTTGAGCCGGGTGTCACAACTCGACAGTTAGACACCTTGGCTGAACAATTTATTCGCGACCACGGTGCGGAACCCACATTTAAAGGTTTCCCCAATCCGTATGGTGGCCCTTTCCCCGCCAGTATTTGTACATCAGTAAACAATGTAGTGGTACACGGCATTCCGAATGACGAACCGCTACGAGATGGTGATATAGTTTCAGTTGATTGTGGAACGTTTATTGATGGTTTTTGTGGCGACTCATGCTACACTTTCTGTGTAGGTGAGGTAAAGCCCGAAGTCAAGGAGTTGCTTCGCATTACGAAGGAATCACTTTACAAGGGCATAGAACAAGCCATCGTAGGACACCGCTTAGGCGATATAGGCTATGCCGTTCAAAACCATTGCGAAGCACACGGTTATGGCGTAGTAAGAGAATTTGTAGGTCACGGCATCGGACATGAGATGCATGAAGACCCACAGGTGCCCAACTACGGCCGACAAGGTACGGGCAAGCAGTTGAAAAACGGCTTATGCATCGCTATCGAACCCATGATAACGATGGGCTCGCACGAGTTAGCCATGCTTGAAGACCGTTGGGGAGTTGTCACACGTGACGGACTACCCGCTGCCCACTTCGAACACACCATAGCCATTCACCATGGTAAGGCCGACCTCATGTCGACGTTCGACGAAATTGAAGAAGTAGAAAGACAAAAACATTAATATGGCAAAAGAAGCTGCTATCGAACAAGACGGGACAATCGTTGAAGCATTGAGCAATGCTATGTTCCGTGTAGAATTAGAGAACGGACACGAAATTACGGCCCACATCTCAGGTAAGATGCGTATGCACTACATCAAAATTTTACCTGGCGATAAGGTAAAGGTCGAAATGAGTCCGTACGATCTTTCGAAAGGAAGAATTGTGTTCAGATACAAATAAACAAAACATATGAAAACAAGAGCATCATTAAAGAAACGGTCTGCAGATTGCAAGATTGTACGTCGCAAAGGCCGTCTGTTTGTGATTAACAAAAAGAACCCTAAGTTCAAAATGCGTCAGGGTTAACCAAGTTCCGCAATAAACAAAATAAAATATGGCAATAAGAATTGTTGGTGTTGACCTCCCTCAGAACAAGCGTGGTGAGATCGCCCTGACCTACATCTACGGTATAGGTCGTAGTAGCTCGGCTAAAATCTTGGACGAAGCCGGCATTGACAGAGATATCAAAGTGAAGGATTGGACTGATGACCAAGCAGCCAAGATCCGTGAGATCATTGGTGCTAACTTCAAGGTAGAAGGTGACCTTCGCTCTGAAATCCAGCTGAACATCAAGCGTCTTATGGACATTGGTTGCTACCGTGGTGTTCGCCATCGTAACGGTCTTCCCGTTCGTGGTCAAAGCACAAAGAACAATGCTCGTACTCGCAAGGGTCGTAAGAAGACCGTTGCTAACAAGAAGAAAGCTACTAAATAATAAATAAATATGGCAAAGAAAACAGTTGCAGCAAAGAAGAGAAACGTGAAAGTTGACGCTATGGGTCAGCTCCACGTTCACAGCTCTTTCAACAATATCATTGTGTCTCTTGCAAATAGCGAGGGCCAGATTATTTCTTGGTCTTCTGCCGGTAAGATGGGCTTCCGTGGTTCTAAGAAGAACACTCCTTACGCAGCTCAGATGGCCGCTCAGGATTGTGCCAAAGTAGCTTATGACCTCGGTCTCCGCAAGGTGAAGGCATACGTTAAAGGTCCCGGTAATGGTCGTGAATCTGCTATCCGTGCTATCCACGGTGCAGGCATCATGGTAACTGAGATCATCGACGTTACTCCACTTCCTCACAACGGCTGCCGTCCTCCGAAGCGCAGAAGAGTATAACACACGTTAGTTTTATAGTAAAAGAAATAAGAATACAATGGCAAGATATATTGGACCTAAGTCTCGTATCGCCCGTAAGTTTGGTGAGGCTATCTTCGGTGCTGACAAAGTGTTAGCAAAGCGTAACTTCCCTCCTGGCCAGCATGGTAACAACCGTCGTCGTAAGACTTCTGAGTACGGTGTTATGCTCGCTGAGAAGCAGAAGGCTAAGTACACTTACGGTGTACTTGAAAAGCAGTTCCGCAACCTTTTTGAGAAGGCCGCATCTGCTTCAGGCATTACTGGTGAGATCCTTCTCCAGAGCCTTGAGTGCCGTCTCGACAATGTAGTATACCGTCTTGGTATTGCTCCTACTCGTGCAGCAGCTCGTCAGCTCGTTAATCACAAGCACATCACGGTTGATGGCCGCGTAGTTAACATCGCTTCTTACAGCGTTAAGCCCGGTCAGATCGTAGCTGTTCGCGAAAAGTCTAAGTCTCTCGAAGTTATCGCTGATTCATTGGCAGGCTTCAATCACAGCAAGTATCCTTGGATTGAATGGGATGAGACTACTAAGAGCGGTAAGCTCCTTCACAAGCCCGAACGTGCTGACATCCCTGAGAACATCAAGGAGCAGTTGATCGTCGAGTTGTACTCTAAAAACTAATCAATAATTCCCTTACATTCATGGCGATATTAGCATTTCAAAAACCTGACAAAGTAATAATGTTGGAAAGCGACTCTAAGTACGGCAAGTTTGAATTCCGCCCCTTGGAGCCAGGTTTCGGCACTACTGTCGGAAATGCATTGCGTCGCATCCTACTTTCTTCGCTCGAGGGCTTCGCTATCAACACTATCAAGATTGAAGGTGTAGAACACGAGTTTGCCACCGTGCCTGGAGTAAAGGAAGACGTGACCAACATTATACTCAACTTGAAGCAAGTTCGTTTCAAGCAGATTGTAGATGAGTACGAAACAGAGAAGGCTACTATCACCATCTCTAACTCTACTGAGTTTAAAGCTGGCGATATTAACAACTTTCTCAACGGATTTGAAGTGTTAAATCCTGAATTAGTGATTTGTCACTTAGATTCTAAAGCCACGATGCAGATAACAATCTCGATCAATAAGGGTAGAGGTTACGTTCCCGCTGACGAGAATCGTGAGTTCTGCCAAGACATTAACGAGATTGCTATCGACTCTATTTACACTCCTATCCGTAACGTCAAGTACGCTGTAGAGCCTTTCCGTGTTGAGCAGAAGACTGACTACGACAAGCTTGTGCTTGAAATCACTACGGACGGTTCCATTCACCCGAAGGATGCCCTGAAGGAGGCCGCTAAAATCTTGATTTACCACTTCATGCTTTTCTCTGACGAGAAGATCACCATGGAGGACAAGCCCGATACTGATAACGAAGAGTTTGATGAAGAAGTGCTTCACATGCGTCAGTTGCTCAAGACGAAGTTGACTGACATGAACCTCTCGGTTCGTGCCCTCAATTGCTTGAAGGCTGCTGATGTTGAGACACTTGGCGAGCTTGTACAGTATAACAAGAACGACCTCTTGAAGTTCCGCAACTTTGGTAAGAAATCGCTCACTGAGCTTGATGATTTGCTCGAGAGTCTGAATCTGTCGTTTGGAACTGACATTTCTAAGTATAAATTAGATAAAGATTAATATCTGAAATGAGACACAATAAAAAATTCAACCATCTGAGCCGTACTGCTTCTCATAGAAGCGCCATGCTCTCAAACATGGCTTGCTCTTTGATCAAGCACAAAAGAATCACTACGACTCTGGCCAAGGCTAAGGCGCTGAAGAAGTACGTTGAGCCCCTGATCACTAAGAGCAAGGACGATACAATGAATTCTCGTCGTGTAGTATTCAGCTATCTTCAGGACAAGGTTGCCGTAACCGAGCTCTTCCGTGAGGTTCGTAGCAAGGTGCTTGACCGTCCTGGTGGCTACACTCGCATCATCAAGACTGGTTTCCGTGCCAGCGATGCGTCTGAAATGTGCTTCATCGAACTCGTAGACTTCGATGAGAACATGGCCAAGACGAAGAAGAAGGCTACTCGTACTCGCCGCAGCAAGAAGGCCGCAGCTACTGCTGAAGCTCCTGCAACTGCTGAAGCAACTGAAGCCCCTGCTGAAGAAGCAAAGGCTGAGTAATATTGCGAAACTTGGATCGACGTGTGTGTCCAAGCACACGTCGGCTCTTACTACATACATTAAGCGCAACTGCAAGCTCACTAAGCTTGTGGTTGCGCTTTTTAACGTTAAATAGGGGGGCTAAACGCAGACTTTTTAAACTTTTAAAGCATCAAAATCGATTTAATAAACTGCAATTTATCTGCCTAATTGGGGGGCGGGTTTGTAACCCGCGGCAGCAGCATGTTGCTTATAGTCGCTTAGCGCGAGAACATACATAACATACAATTTAACATACTTTTTT